>Ga0209793_1000152_pt1 | contig 121970 bp, 106 predicted proteins | sample EBPBio122009_DNA_FD_185863 | JGI IMG/M metagenome (GOLD analysis project Ga0209793, IMG submission 185863) | Wastewater treatment Type I Accumulibacter community from EBPR Bioreactor in Madison, WI, USA - Reactor 1_2/2/2009_ DNA (SPAdes) (version 2) | ecosystem: Engineered > Bioreactor > EBPR...
AAGAAGGGCTTCTTCAGCAAGATGTTCGGGGGTTGATGGTGGGCATTTTCGATTTCCTGAAACCCAAGCAGCAGTCCGCCAGCACCGCCAAGAACCGGCTGCAGGTCATCATCGCCGAGCAGCGCAGCGAAGCCGGGGCACCCGATTACGTGCCGCGCATGCGCCAGGAGATCCTCGACGTGATCCGCAAGTACGTGCACGTGCCGGAAGACGCGATCAAGGTCTCGAAGGAAAAGCATGGCGACTACGACGTGCTGGACATCTCGATCGAGTTGCCGGATCGCGCGGTCGGCGAAGGCTGATTTCCACCGGCGTCGCGACGACGCCGGCATGCCGTGACGGACGACTCGACATCACCCGAGGTGATGCGGATGCGCGATGCCGGTTTCGATGCCGCATCGCGCCTGCTTGCACGTTACGGCTTGGCGCTGCATCGCGTCGAGAATGATGCAGCGATCCCCGGCAGCTACTGGGGCGAAACCGAGGCGGGCATCATCGGCCATGACGTGTACGCTCGCGACGACACGCCCGTGCATTCGCTGCTGCACGAAGCCGGGCATTTGATCGTGTTGCCGGCCGATCATCGTGCCGCAGTGCATACCGACGCCACCGATTCCATCGACGAGGAAAACGCGGTCTGCGTGCTGCAGTCGCTGCTGGCCGATGAAATCCCCGGCTATGGCCACGCCCGGCTCTTCGCCGACATGGATGCCTGGGGCTATACCTTCCGCCTTGGCAGTGCGCGCGCCTATGTCGAGCAGGATGCGGAGGATGCGTGGCACTGGCTGCAGTCCGCCAGCCTCATCGACGACGAACGCCGCCTCCGCCTGCCCTGACCTGCGGCCTCAGGGCAGCAGCATCCGCATCCGCTGCCACCAGGTGGTGACGCGCCCTTCCCGCAAGACGGTGAAGAGCCCCGCCGCGAGGATGATGACGATGCCGAGCCACGTCATCGCATCCACGTGGTCATCGAACAGCCACCAGCCCAGCCATACCGCCCACAGCATTTGCGTGTACTGCGTTGGGGCGACATGGCTGACCGCCGTGGCAAGCGTCGCATGCATCAGCAGCACCACGCCCAGCACCGACAGCAGTCCGAATCCCGCTGCACAGGTCCATTCGAGCATGGTCGGCATGCGCAACTCCGGCCACATCAACACGCCTGCCATCAGCAGATTGCCGATGATCGTGGTGCCGAACAGGGTCAGGCGATGCTCGCCATCGCCCACCTTGCGCATCAACACCACGTTGCAGGCCCCCGCAAGACCGCAGACGATGCCGCCCACGTGCCCGATGTTGAGTTCACGAAAGCCCGGCCGCAGCACCACCAGCACGCCGATGAAACCCGCGATCACCGCGCTCCAGCGCCGCCAGCCGACGTTCTCGTCCAGCACCAGCACCGAAAGCAGGGTGACGAAGATCGGCATCAGGAAGATGAGCGCGAAGGCTTCGGCCATCGACAGATGGGTGAAGGCGACGATGGCGCCGAGGTTGTTGATCGCCCCGGCCAGCATGCGCAGCACGTAGATGCCGCGATGGCGGGGCTGCACCAGGTATCGCCACGGCTCGCCGGGCTGCTTGACGAAAGGCAGTGCCAGCAGCCCGAGCGCTGCCCCCATGAACATCAGCTGGAAGACCGGCAGCCGACCTTCGAGCAGCTTGATAAAGGCATCGCTGAAGGAGAATGCCGCGTAGGCGGCCAGCCCCAACAGCACGCCGCGATGGGTCTTCGTCATGCCACTCCCGCCCGGGTTCGCTTGGTTTCCGCAGCATCGCCGCGGGAAGGAACGATAGTGTAGTGCGCCGCCACATGCTCCGGATCCGGACTGCGCCTACACTTGGTGGATTGCCCCTTGAAAAACCGAGGTCCCAGTGAAACTCCGTCACGCCCTGCTCTCACTCGCCATCGCGGCCTGCGTCTCGACGCCCGCCTTCGCCCAACAGGCCCGGCCGTCCGAAACCGCCGACCAGTTCGTCGCCCGCATCAACGGCGAGTTGAAGGCGATGTATCCCGAGATCACCGTGCCGCAGTGGCTGGCCGCGACCTACATCAGCGACGACACCCAGATGCTGTCGGCCAAGAGCGACGAGCGCTGGCTGACCCTGCTCAACCAGTGGATCGAGCAGGCCAAGACCTATGAAGGCCAGCCGATGTCGGCCGAGAGCGCACGCACGCTGCAGTTGCTCAAGCTGTCCGCGTCGATGCCGCCGCCGAAGGACCCGGCGCACCTGGGCGAGCTGACCCGCATCGCCAGCAAGATGGGCGGCATGTACGGCGCCGGCACCTACTGCAAGGGCGAAGGTGATGCGAAGAACTGCCGCCAGCTGGGCGAGCTGGAAGACGTGCTGCGCAACAACCGCGACTACGACGCGCAGTTGGATGCATGGCAGGGCTGGCACACCATCGCGGTGCCGATGAAGAAGGATTACCAGCGCTTCGTCGAGCTCTCCAACGAGGGTGCGCGCAACCTCGGCTTCGCCAACACCGGCGAACTGTGGCGCTCCGGCTACGACATGACCCCGGCCGATATCGCCACCGAGACCGACCGCCTGTGGGCGCAGGTCGAGCCGCTCTATGAAGAGCTGCAGTGCTACACCCGCGAAAAGCTCAAGCAGAAGTACGGCGACGACAAGGGCCAGGTCGGGGAAGGCCTGCTGCCGGCGCACCTGATGGGCAACATGTGGCAGCAGGACTGGGGCAACCTCTGGGACATCCTCGCGCCCTACCCGAATGCAGGCAGCCTGGACATCACCAGCGCGCTCGAAAAGCAGTACCAGGCATCGCTCGCCGCCGAGAAGGCCAAACCCGCCGGCCGCAGCGAGGGCGACATCCAGCACGCCGCGCAGATGGACATCGCTGTGAAGATGACGCGCCGCGCCGAGGACTTCTACACCTCGCTCGGCATGCCCAAGCTGCCCGAGAGCTACTGGAAGAACACCCAATTCCTGAAGCCGCGCGACCGCGACGTGGTCTGCCACGCCAGCGCGTGGGACATGGACATGAAGGGCGACGTGCGCACCAAGATGTGCATCAAGCCCAACGAGGAAGACTTCACCACCATCTACCACGAGCTCGGCCACATCTATTACGACCTCGCCTACAACGTGCAGCCGGCGATGTTCCAGGGCGGCGCGCACGACGGCTTCCACGAGGCCATCGGCGACGTGATCGTGCTGGCGATGACGCCGGAATACCTGCAGTCGATCGGCCTGGTCGGCGAACAGAAGCAATCGAACGAATCGCTCATCAACTCGCAGATGCGCATGGCGCTGGCGAAGGTGTCGTTCCTGCCGTTCGGCCTGATGATCGACCGCTGGCGCTGGGGCGTGTTCGACGGCTCGATCAAGCCGACCGAATACAACAAGGCGTGGTGGGACCTGAAGGCGAAGTACCAGGGCGTCGCGCCGGCGACCCCGCGCGGCGAGGAGTTCTTCGATGCGGGCGCCAAGTACCACGTGCCCGGCAACACCCCGTACACGCGCTACTTCCTCTCGCACGTGCTGCAGTTCCAGTTCTACAAGTCGCTGTGCGATGCGGCCGGCCACAAGGGCCCGCTCTACCAGTGCAGCTTTTACGGCAACAAGGAAGCCGGCAAGCGCTACTGGGCGATGCTCTCCAAGGGTGCCAGCCAGCCCTGGCAGAAGACGATGAAGGAACTGACCGGCGGCGGGAAGATGGATGCCAGCGCCGTGCTGGAATACTTCGCGCCGCTGCAGGGCTGGCTGAAGCAGCAGAACGCCGGCAAGCAGTGCGGCTGGTCGGCGACGACGGCGATGGCAAAGTCCGGTTGATGGTCCCAGTGCGGATGCGCAGGCATCAGCGCCTGCGCCCCCCATTCATGTTTTCGTTCATGCGGGAAAGTTGCGCACTGCATGACTCTCATGCAGTGTTGCAAGTTCCCCAGTCAATATCCCCTGAGATCATGTTCCGCATATTCAAGACCACGATTGCAGCCACGGCGCTATCCACAACCCTCGCCTTTGCAGCACACGCCCAATCCAGCTCCGGCAACATCATGGGCGAGGCCCTTGCTGGCGATACCGTCACCATCACCAGCGTCGACGCAGGCTTCAAGCGCGAGTTGAAGATCAAAAAGGACGGCAGGTATCAAGTGCGCCGCGTCCCCACCGGCTCTTACGATGTATATCGCGTCCGCAAGGATGGGACTTACAGCTCCGTACAGACGGTCACCGTGCGGCCCGGCGGCACTGCTCGCGTCACGGAATTGCCCAAGGAAAAACCCATGACCAAGGGCAGCTGACCAACCCTCATCGGATCTGAAGGCCGGCGCAAGCCGGCCTTCGTGTTTCCGGGCCGGGCGGCGATACTGGCGCGATGCATCCCGACGATCTCGCCCCGCAACCCGCCCCGATCGCCTTCGCCCTGCCGGCGCGCCATTACGTCGATCCGTCGATGGCCACCATCGACCGCCACGCCGTGTTCGATCGCGGCTGGCAGCTGGTCGCGCATGTCTCGCGCCTGCGCGAGGCCGGCGACCATGTCGTCGCGGACCTCGCCGGTTTGCCGGTGCTGGCGGTGCGCGGTGCCGATGGCGTGATCCGCGTTTTCCACAACGTCTGCCGGCATCGCGCCGGCCCGATCGCGCAATGCGACGGCCTGCGCGCGAAATCCCTGCGCTGCCGCTACCACGGCTGGACCTACGCGCTGGACGGCCAGCTGAAATCCGCGCCCGAGATGCAGGATGCCCAAGGCTTCGACATCGCCGCCATCCACTTGCCCCAGCTTGCGACGCAGGTGTGGCAGGGGCTGGTCTTCGCCTGCGTGGACACTGGCCGCGCACCGCCGTTTTCCGCATGGGTCGAGGGCATCGACGCGCGCCTCGGCCCGGATCGCGACCTCGCGCATTACGGCGGCCATCACCCTGTGGCCTACGACATCGCCTGCAACTGGAAGGTGTATGTCGACAACTACCTCGAGGGCTATCACGTCCCGCACGTGCATCCGGGATTGAATCGCCTGCTCGATTACCGCAGCTACCACACTGAACTCACCCGCTGGCATTCGCTGCAGTGGAGCCCGCTGGAAAGCGATCCCGCGCTCTACGGCAATGGCGATGCGCTGTATTACTGGCTGTGGCCCAACACCATGCTCAACATCCTGCCCGGGCGGCTGCAGACCAATACCGTGGTGCCGCTGGGCGTGGATCGCTGTCGGGTGCTGTTCGACAGCTATTACGATGCCGCGCACGACGCTGGCCGGCGCGAGGCCGACCGCGATTTCAGCGATGGCGTGCAGCATGAGGATATCGCCATCTGCGAAGACGTCCAGCGCGGTCTGGCCTCCGGCAGTTACGTCGCCGGGCGACTGAACCCGTTGCGCGAATCCGGCGTCCACCACTTCCATGAATTGCTGCGCGCGGCCTACCGCGAAGGAACCCCGGCATGAGCACGCATCGCCCCATTGGCCTATGGTCGGCCACCGCGCTGGTGGTGGGCAGCATGATCGGCAGCGGCGTGTTCCTGCTGCCGTCTTCGCTCGCACCCTACGGTGCCGCCAGCCTGCTGGGTTGGGGCATCACCCTGTGCGGCGCGCTGCTGCTGGCCGCGACCTTCGCGCGCATGGCGATCCGCTGGCCGCGTACCGGCGGCCCCTACGCCTACGTGCGCGAAGCCTTCGGCGACGCGGCCGGGTTCGGCATCGCATGGAGTTACTGGATATCGATCTGGTCGGGCACCGCAGCGATCGCGGTGGCCTTCGCCGGCAGCATGGGCGCGCTGCTCCCCGTGCTTGCGTCCACGCCGCTGTACGGCGCTGCCTGCGCGCTGCTGGCGATATGGACCTGCACCTTCATCAACCTGGCCGGGCTGCACCACGCCGGCCGGCTGCAGATCGTGGTGACCGCGCTCAAGCTGCTGCCCCTGCTGCTGTTCGGGTTGGTCGCGCTGTGGTTCGTCGATACCGGGCGCTACGTACCGTTCAATCCCAGCGGCAAATCGCTCGGCAGCGTCGCGCAGGCGACCGTGATCCTGACGATGTGGGCCTTCGCCGGGCTGGAGGCGGCGACCGTGCCGGCCGGCGCCACCCGCGACCCCGAGCGCACCATCCCGCGCGCCACCTTGCTCGGCACGCTGCTGGCCGGTGTCGCCACCATCCTCGCCTGCACGGCGGTGATCGGCATGGTGCCGAGCGAGGAACTGGCGAAATCGGCGGCGCCGATGGTCGATGCCGCCGGTCGCGCCTGGGGGCCGCATGCGGCCATCGCCATCGTGGTGCTGGCCTGCGTGTCCACCTTCGGCGCGGTCAATGGGTGGATCCTGATCTGCGCGCAGGTGTCATCGGCAGCCTCCAACGACGGTCTGTTTCCGCGCGTCTTCGCCAGGCTGGATCGCCAGGGCACGCCGGCCTTGGGCGTGCTGGTCGGTGCCGTTCTGTCCAGCCTGATGGTGATCGCCAACTTCACCCGCTCGCTGGTGGAACTGTTCACCTTCATCCTGCTGCTGGCAACCGCGGCCATCCTGCTGCCTTATGCCGCCGGCAGCGCGGCTTGGCTGTTCAAGGGCGACCGCGGTCGCATCGTTGCCGCACTCGCGCTGGTCTACAGCCTGTACGCATTGTTCGGCGCCGGCAGGGAGGCGCTCGGCTGGGGCGCGGTGCTGTTGCTCGCCGGCGTACCGGTGTACGCGTGGGTGCGCCGCACTAGAGCTGGGTAGGCTCCAGCGATACCGCCTCTTCCGCCGAGGCCGGCGTGCGCGGCCCGCGCATGTGGTCCCAGCGCCAGAAGATCCAGCCGAGCAAGGTCAGGCCACCGGCGGCGGCCGACAGCCAGAGCAGGTCGTGGCTCAGCATCGGCGAGATCAATCCGGCGATCACCGCATTGAGCAGCAGGCCGATGAACGCCTGCATCGACGAGGCCGCCCCGCGCACCTGCGGGAACATGTCGAGGATGGCGAGCGTGAGGATCGGGAACACCAGCGCGATGCCGAAGGAATTGAGCGCCACCGGCAGCACGGTGGGCAGCACGCCCGGCGGATCGACCCAGCCGTGGTAGGCCAGATTGAACAGGGCGGCAATGATGCAGCAGGCAAAGCCGATACGGATCTGCGCGATGCCGCCGACCTTGCCGGCCATGCGCCCCGAGGCGAACGCGCCGATCATCATCCCGCCGATCATCGGCACGAAGAACCAGCCGAAACCGTCCTTGCCCAGCCTGAGATGGTCGATGACCAGCGCCGGCGCAGATGCGATGTACAGGAACAGCGCGGCGAAATTGAGGCTGCCGGCCATCGCCAGGCGCACGAAGCGCCCGTCGCGCAGCATCGCCATGTAGCCGCGCAGCATCGGCATCGGCTTCAAGGGTTGGCGCGCCGCGGGCGGCAGGGTTTCCGGCAGCCGCCACAGCACCGCGGCGATCATCGCCACCGCGAACAGGGCCAGGAACCAGAAGATCGACGGCCAGCGCGACCAGCCCAGCAGCCAAGCGCCGACGATCGGCGCGATCGCCGGCGCCACGCCGAAGATGATCGAGACCTGGCTCATCAGGCGTTGCGCGTCGTCGCCATCGAACACGTCGCGGATCACCGCGCGGCCGATGATCAGCCCCACCCCCGCGCTCAGCCCCTGCAACACGCGGAAAGCCAGCAGCATCGGCAGCGAGGTGGACATCGCGCAGCCGACCGAGGCCAGGGTGAACACCGCCAATCCGGCCATGATCACCCGGCGTCGCCCGAGCGCATCCGACAGCGGGCCGTGCACGATGCTCATCCCCGCATAGGCGATCAGGTAGGCGCTGATGGTCTGCTGCATCGCCAGCTTGTCGGCACCGAACTGCGCGCCGACCTCGGGGAAGGCCGGGAAGATGGTGTCGATGGAAAACGGCCCGAACATCGCCAATGCGCCCAGCAGCGGGGCGAGACGGCGCGTGGAAACCCCGACGGCGGGCCTGGTCACATTTTCCTTCATGCCCTATTGACCTGATGCTGACGATGGCGACACGACTTGCCTGGAACCCGCATGCTCACGATCCCGGCTGCCTCGGCCTGGGCGCCGGACTGCTTGCAGGCTTGGCTGGCACCGGGGGCTGTGGCTTCGCTGGCTGCGCGGGATGGACTGATTCCATCCGACCCACGTGCTCCACCGATACCGCCTCCGAACGACCCGTCTGCGGCCAGTACAGGAACACGAATTCCCCGACCGAACCCAGCATGCGCGCCGTACCCGGTAGCGGCTGCTCCGAACTGGACAGCGTCACGCGCACCCTGTCGCCGCCTCCGTTCTTAATGCCTTGGGCCTTGCTGTCCACGTAGAGCATGGTCAGCCACATCGTCGCCCAAACCATGCCGAACAAGAGCCCGGTCGGTAGTGACAGGCCGCGCCAGCCGGTGAAACGCTGCACCCAGTGCTCGCGCGCCGGCCGGTAAGGAAACGGCAACAGGAATAGCCCCCACCAGCGCGCACGGATGGCTGCATGGTAGTCCCGCCCACGCACACGGGCGTACTCGTGAAAATTCAGCAACAGGGTCAGTGCAAAAGCGCCGGCGGTGATCAGCAGGTACACCGGGTCGCGCAGGCCAGCGGTCAGGTAATCGGCCGGACTCATGTAGCCGAGGATGGCGATGTCGAAACTGCGAAAGAACCAGTAACTCGCCCACACGCCAAGCAGCGACACCGCCAGATAGGACAGCGTGATCGCCAGTCCGGGTTCGCGCCGCAGCTGGGAACGCATCCAACGCCACCAACCCTCTTCCATCGGTTCCGGGTTGCCCTGGGCCAGCCCGTCATCGCTGGCCGAGGCCGGGACGGCGGTTGGTGCAGCAGCCACGGCCGGCCTGGCGGGTTCAGGGGACTCGACGCTCATGGCTGCATGGTACGGGAGCCGCCGCCGGGAAGGCTATAATCCAGGCTGCAGTGGGAGAAGCCGGCCTGCCGGCTGCCGAAGGCGCAACCGCCCGGAATCGCTCAGGCTCCGTACCACTGCAGGCAACGACACTCTGGAGAGACCGGCGCGCGATGCGCGGACCGGCGCCGAAGGGGCAAGACGGCTTCCCTCCCCCGCCGTCCAAACTCTCAGGCAAAAGGACAGAGGGGCATCCCACCCATTGCGGCCTGCGTGCCGCGCCGCCGGATGCCTTCGATGTCGAACGCTCAAACGCTTGCCACCCTGGAACACCACGACGCCTTCGTCGCCCGCCACATCGGCCCCAACGATGCCGAGATCGGCGCGATGCTGAAGCTCATCGGCCACGATTCGCTGGACGCGATGACCGAGGCCATCGTGCCCGGCAAGATCCGCCTGTCCGAGCCGCTGCAGCTGCCGGCTTCGATGACCGAAGTCGATGCGCTGGCGAAGATCCGCGGCATCGCCGACAAGAACCAGGTGTTCAAGAGCTTCATCGGCCAGGGCTATTACGGCACCTACACGCCGAACGTCATCCTGCGCAACATCCTGGAGAACCCCGCGTGGTACACGGCCTACACGCCGTACCAGGCCGAGATTTCTCAGGGCCGCATGGAAGCACTGATCAACTTCCAGACCATGTGCACCGACCTCACCGGCATGGAGATCGCCAGCGCCTCGCTGCTGGACGAAGGCACCGCCGCGGCCGAGGCGATGACCTTGGCCAAGCGCTCGACCAAGAACAAGTCGAACACCTTCCTGGTCTCCGGCGACACCCATCCGCAGACGCTGCAGGTGCTCGCGACCCGCGCCGAGCCGCTGGACATCGTGATCGAACTGGCGAACTCGGCCGACGAGTGGAAAGCCGCGATGGACAAGGGCGATTTCTTCGGCGCCCTGATCCAGTACCCCGCCTCCAGCGGCTGGCTGGTCGACTGGACGCAGGAGTGCGAGACCATCCACGCGCACGGCGCGCTGGCGATCTTCGCCACCGACCTGCTGGCACTGACGCTGCTCAAGCCGCCGGGCGAGATGGGCGCCGACATCGTGGTCGGCAACACCCAGCGCTTCGGCGTGCCGTTCGGCTTCGGTGGCCCGCACGCGGCGTTCATGGCCTGCCGCGATGCCTACAAGCGCAACATGCCGGGCCGCCTGATTGGCGTGTCGGTGGATGGCGAAGGCAACAAGGCCTATCGCCTCACTTTGCAAACGCGCGAACAGCATATCCGCCGCGAAAAGGCGACCTCCAACATCTGCACCGCACAGGTGCTGCTGGCGGTGATGGCCTCGATGTACGCCGTCTACCACGGCCCGGAAGGCCTGACCCGGATCGCCAGCCGTGTTCATCGCCTGGCGTCGATCCTGAAGTCCGGCCTGACGCAGCTCGGTTACCACCACGACCACCACGGCACCGCCTTCGACACCATCAGCCTCAAGGTGGACGGCAAGGCCGATGCGCTGATGGCGCGCGCGCTGTCGATGGGCGTGAACCTGCGCAAGGCATGGAACGATTACATCCTGATTTCACTGGACGAAACCACCACCCGCAGCGACATCGAACTGCTGTGGAAGATCTTCGGCGGCGATGATGCCCAGTTGCCGAGCATCGATAAGCTGGATGCCGATGCGCCTTCGCTGATCCCTGCCGAACTGCAGCGCAAAAGCGCCTTCCTGGCCCACCCGGTGTTCAACACCCATCACAGCGAGCACGAAATGCTGCGCTACATGCGCTCGCTGGCGGACAAGGACCTGGCGATGGATCGCACCATGATCCCGCTGGGCAGCTGCACCATGAAGCTCAACGCCACCGCCGAGATGATCCCGGTGACCTGGCCGGCGTTCGCGCACATCCACCCGTTCGCGCCCGCCGCGCAGACCCGGGGCTACCAGGAGCTGATCGCCGGGCTGGAGACGATGCTGGTGGAAGTCACCGGCTACGACAACGTCAGCCTGCAGCCCAACTCCGGCGCACAGGGCGAGTACGCGGGCCTGTTGGCCATCCGCGCGTACCACGCCTCGCGCGGTGACGCGAAGCGCGACGTCTGCCTGATCCCCGAATCCGCGCACGGCACCAACCCGGCATCCGCACAGCTGTGCGGCATGCGCGTGGTGGTGGTGGCCTGCGACAAGAACGGCAACGTCGATGTCGCCGACCTGCGCGCCAAGGCCGAGAAGCACAAGGACGACCTGGCCGCGATCATGATCACCTACCCCTCCACGCATGGCGTGTTCGAGGAATCGGTGGTCGAGATCTGCGAGATCGTCCACGCCAACGGCGGCCAGGTGTACACCGACGGCGCCAACATGAACGCGCTGGTCGGCGTGGCCAAGCCCGGCCAGTGGGGCTCGGACGTGTCGCACCTCAACCTGCACAAGACCTTCTGCATTCCGCACGGCGGCGGTGGCCCGGGCGTGGGCCCGTGCGCGGTGAAGTCGCACCTGGCACCATTCCTGCCGAAGGCCGCGGAAGCGGGCGGCTTCGATACCGAGGGCGTCGGCAAGGGCGGCATGGTCAGCGCCGCGACCTACGGCTCGGCATCGATCCTGCCGATCAGCTGGATGTACATCGCGCTGATGGGCGCGGACGGCCTGCGCAAGGCGACCCAGGTGGCGCTGCTCAACGCCAACTACATCGCCACCCGCCTCACCCCGCACTACCCCACGCTGTACACCGGCCGCAACGACATGGTCGCGCACGAGTGCATCCTGGACCTGCGCCCGATCAAGGACGCCACCGGCATCAGCGCGGAAGATGTTGCGAAGCGCCTGATCGACTTCGGCTTCCACGCGCCGACGCTCAGCTTCCCGGTGGCCGGCACGCTGATGGTGGAGCCGACCGAAAGCGAATCCCTGCACGAACTCGACCGTTTCATCGACGCGATGATCCAGATCCGCGACGAGATCCGGATGATCGAGAAGGGCGAGCTGGATCGCGAGGACAACCCGCTCAAGCATGCCCCGCACACCGCCACACAGGCGATGGCCACCGACTGGACCCACGGCTACAGCCGCGAGCTGGCGGTGTTCCCGCTGGAAACGCTGAAGCGCCAGAAGTACTGGCCGCCGGTCGCGCGCGTGGACAACGTCTACGGCGACAAGAACGTGTTCTGCGCCTGCATCCCGATGAGCGAGTTCGCGAAGGAAGGCGAGCCCGAGGCCTTCAGCGAGCCGATGGCGATCTGAGGCGGAACGGAGCGTCTCCGGACTCATTTCCCACGGAGCGCGGAAAGGAATAGATTATGCGGCAGGGGTCCCTGCCGCGATGCTCGGGGTGAGCTGCGAACAGGGTGCCCGGCCTATCGGCCGGGTTTTTTTCGCACTCGCACCGGGAGAGAACCGATGTCCGCACGCCGCACGCCGCTCAGGATGCATCGCCTTTGTGTCGCACTGTTGGCCGCGATGGCACTACCTGCCATGGCCCAGCAATCCGATGCCAGCACCACCGACACGAAAGCCAAGGCGCTCGACCGGGTCACGGTCACGGGCTCGCGCCTGAAGCGCACGGATGCCGAAGATGCCCTGCCGGTCACCATCATCCAGAAAGCGCAGATCGACGCGCAGGGCATCACGTCCGCCGAACAGCTGCTGCAGCAACTGAACATCGCGACCAGCGGTTCGGATTCGCTGGCGGCCAACAACTCCATCGCTCCAGGCGAAGGGCGCGGCAACAATGGCGTTTCCGGTGCCAACCTCCGCGGACAAGGCGCCGATGCAACGCTGGTGCTGCTCAACGGCCGCCGCGTTTCCGCGCACGGCCTGGCGGGCCAGGTGGTGGATCTGAATTCGATCCCGTTCCAGGCGATCGAGCGCGTCGAAGTGCTGCGCGACGGCGCCTCAGCGGTGTACGGCACCGATGCGATCGGCGGCGTCATCAACTTCATCACCAAGACCGACTACAAGGGCCTTTCGGTCAGCGCCGGCGCCGACGTCACCCAGGAAGGCGGCGGCGACATCTTCCGCATCGGTGCGGTGGGCGGGGTGGGCGATCTCGACACCGACCGCTGGAACGTCTGGGGCGCGTTGAGCTGGAAGAAGAACGGCATCCTGCGCGGCACCCAACGCGATTTCACCAACAGCTTCCAGCCCGATCGCGGCCTGTCCCCCGATTCGCGCGGCGGCCCCTTCGCCACCATCGGCAGTTCGGCCAACACCCTGGTCAAGGGCAATCTGATCGACCCGAAGGACGGCAGCGCCCAGAGCTGGGTGAACATCGCCGACCTGCCCGGCGGCATCGGCTGCGAGAACGCCGGCGACCTGATGGGACCGTATGGCGACCAGATCTGGAACCCGTCCTATCGCTACGCCTGCGGCTGGGATTACGGCCGCGCCCGCACTCTGCAGCAGGCGGTCGAAAGCAAGCAGTTCATCGGCCGCTTCACCTTCAAGATCTCCGACAACCACCAGTTCTACATCGAGGCGATGGCTTCGGATGTGGAATCCAAGCGCCGTTTCGAGGCCTTGCAGTTCACCACCAGCATTCCCTCGGCAACCAACCCCGCATCGGCCGCGGGCACGCTCGATCCCTACCCGCTCAACGCGGTGACCAAGACCACCTACGACATGGTGTACAACGCGTTGCGGTCCTACTTCGGCGACACCGCGACCGACAACCTCGTCTACGGCAATCCGATCGCCTATCGCTGGCGCTGCTACGAATGCGGACCCCGCGAGTACACCACCACCACCCGCGCCAAGCGACTGCTGTTCGGCATGGACGGCAGCATCGGGACCTGGGACTACACGGCGGGGCTTTCGCGCTCCAGCAGCCGGGCGGAATCGGTATTGAGCAGCGGCTTCGTCTACACCGCACCGTTGAAGCAGCTGATGAAGTCCGGCGAGTTCAACCCGTTCCTGTTGCCGGGCCAGACCCAGTCGCCGAACGTGCTGGCGGCGCTGAAAGCGATGTCGGCCAACGGCAACGAGCTCTACCACGGCGAAACCGTGACCACGGCGTTCGACGCGACCTTCAGCGGCAGCCTCGGCTTCAGGCTGTGGGCCAAGGACGAAGTGCAGGCCGCGGTGGGCACGGAATGGCGTCGCGAGGAATACGAGTTCGGCGGTGCCGAGATGTGGGATACCGGCAAATATCCCACCACCGGCGGCAGCGCCTGGATCTACCAGGCCGCCGGCGATGCCAGCAACTACATCACCAACAAGTCCCGCACCGTCAAAGCCGTCTACACCGAATTCCTGATCCCGGTGTTCGACTCGTTCAACGCCACGATCTCCGGCCGCTACGACCGTTACGACGGCTTCGGCGGCACCTTCAACCCGAAGTACTCCTTCAAGTGGCAGCCCGTGGACTGGGTGGCGCTGCGCGGCTCCTACAGCACCGGCTTCAAGGTGCCCGACTTCGCGCGACTGTTCCGCGGCGTCACCGAGTCTCCCAGCGTCGGTTCCGGCGTGGACATTGCCGATCCGGCGACCTGTCCCGGCGGCGACCCGATAGCCGGCGTCGCGGGCTGCGGCAACATCTGGCCGACCATTCTCACCGGTGGCAACCCGGCGCTGAAGCCCGAGGAATCCAAGCAGCGCAGCATCGGCATCGTGTTCGCGCCGGGCAGCAACTTCAACATCAGCGTCGACTGGTGGGAAGTGGAGCGCCTGGCTTCGATCCGCTCCACTTCGCTGCGCGAGCTGAAGGACAACTACGGCATCTTCTCCGCGAACTGGATCCGCGACGCCAGCGGCAACGTGGTGCAGATCGACCAGCGCTACGTGAACACCGGCGGCACGCTGACCCGCGGCATCGAGGTGGATGCCAACCTGCGCGGCGAGGCCTTCGGCGGCCGCTGGAACATCAACCTCAACGGCAACTACCTGGACCAGTACAAGACCAAGACCCTGGAAACCTCGCCCTGGAGCCCGAACATCGTCGGCAACTTCACCAGTTGGGGCATCCTGCCGCTGCAGTGGAAGCACACGCTGAGTTTCGGCTGGGCCAAGGGCAACTGGACGCATACGCTCACCCAGCTCTATCGCGATGGGTATTGGGATGCGCCCTCCGCAAGGTACGGCACCTTCGCCCCGAGCCGGATCCGTACCGGTGTCTACGTGCCGCCGGCCTACGACCCACGGGTCGACAAGTACATCACCTACAACTACTCGGCGAGCTGGAAGGCCATGGACAAGCTGAAAATCACTTTCGGCATCCGCAACCTGCTCAACACCGATCCGCCGTTCACCCTCGCCTACCTGGATTACGGCGGAGGCTCGGGATGGGAGCCGCGCGTGGCCGACCCGCGCGGACGTTCCTTCAACCTGCTGCTGGAATACACCCTCTGGTGATCCCTTCGCGGGACGACCAGAAGGAAAAGAGGGCCCCGCAATGCGGGGCCCTCTTTATGGTCGCCGCCACCCGGGGCCTGCTTGCAACCAGCATCCGCAGCCGGGACCGAATGCCTGCGGCACAGTGCCGCGCTTGCATGTCGATCACCCGCCGCGGATGCGGCGCACCAGCCCGCTGCTGCGCCGAGCGGGCCGTTCGATGGCGCGGGTCAGCGACGCGGCATCCGCCCACAGATGCAGGCGACCGCGCGCACGCGATATCGCCGTGTAGAACCATTGCCGCGAGAGCAGCGGATGGTCGGTGAGCGGCGGTGGTACCACCACGACCTCGTCGTATTCGGAACCCTGCGCCTTGTGCACGGTCAGCGCGAAGGCCGGCTGGTGCGGTGGCAGCGCGGCGATGGCGAACGCACGCGGGATGCCACCCTCCCCCGCGAACCAGACGCGCAAGCCTTCGCCATCGCGCAGGCACAGCCCGACATCGCCATTGAACAACCCGATGCCCGGATCGTTGCGGGTGACGAGGATGCGCCGGCCGGGATACCAGCGCGTGCCGTTGGAGGGCGATGCGGCGATGTCGTCGCCCAACGCGGGGGCAAGCCGGGCCTCGATGGCGGCATTCAGGCCCACGGCACCGAACGGCCCTTCGCGCAACGCGCAAAGCAGCTGCCGTCCATCGGCTACGGCCAGCCATTCCGCGATGCGTCCGGTGTCGTTGGCATCCACCATGTGCGCGATGCCATGGCGCCGATAGTCATCGAGCAAGCCATCGCACCAGGCGTCCACGCGATCGCCCAGCGCCGCGGCATCACGCACCGGATGACGGCTGGCCGACGCACCGGCCAGATCGAGCGATGCGAAGAACGCGCCGGCATCCCCCGCTCGCACGGCCTCGTTCAAGGGGCGCAGCGCGGCGTCGGCGCGATAGGCGTGCTGCAGGCGGTGCAGGTGCACCGGGTCGTCATCGAGCGCGACGACGATGTCCTGCAGCACCGAGCCGGTGCCGACCGAATCGAGCTGGTCAGCATCCCCCACCAGCAGCAGGCTGGCCTGCGCCGGCAACGCCTCCAACAGGGCGCGCAATAGCACGAGGTCGAGCATCGACGCCTCGTCCACCACCACGATGTCGGCGTCCAGCGGCATGCCTGCGCCGCGCGTGAAGCCGCCGCGGATGCCGCGACTGCCGAGCATGCGATGCAGGGTATCGGGACGGCCGGACTTCACCTGCTCCAACGCCGCCTGCCATTCGGCGGGGAAATCGCCGGCTTCGGCACGCCGCAGCGACTCGCCCAGCCGTTGCGCAGCCTTGCCGGTCGGTGCGGCCAGCGCGATGCGCGGCCATCGGCCATCACGCGCGAAGTGGCTGCGCGACGCGGCCATCAGCAACCGCAGCACGGTCGTGGTCTTGCCGGTACCGGGGCCGCCGGTGAGCACGAACAGGCGGCGGCCAAGGGCCTTGCGCACGGCTTCAACCTGGCTGGATTGCGCATCGCCACCTGCCGCATCGAACAGGCCATCGAGATCGGCGTCGGTGGCGGCATCGTCGGCAGCCAGCCTTTCCTGCAGCATCGCGGCCACGGCGACTTCATGGGCGAAGTTGCGGCGCAGGTAGAACAGGTCGCCATCCAGCACGAAGGGCGTGCCCTGCGATGTGCCATCGCCCACCATCGGCATGGCGGCGAGGGTCTCGCGCAAACCCGCGTCATCGACAATCGATGCGCTGTCGCCGCGTCCGTCGGCCAGGCTGGCGCGGGCCGCCACCGCGGCCAGTCGCGCATCCCCATCATGCGCCAGCACCCAGCGGGCGACGGCGTGCTCGAGCGGGCCCCAGCCTTCCTCGTCAAAACCTTGCGGGCGCGAGTGGAAATCGAAGCGATGGCCGGCCGCGATCATGCGGCGGCTCCCTTCGCGATGCCCGGCAACGCGGCATCGACGGCATCCAGCAATCCGTCGCTGAAACGATGTCGCCACACGCCCGCGCCCGATGCCAACCCGACCCCGCGCACGAACAGGTACCACGCATCGCCCAGATGCCGGGCGCGCTCGTATCCGGGCACGCGCAGGCGCAGGTGGCGCTCGAGCGCGACGGTGTAGAGCAAGGCCTGCAACCCGTAATGATGATGCGCCATCTCGCGCGCCATGCCGGGCATGGCGTAGTCAGCGGTGCGCAGGCCGAGGAAGTTGCCCTTCCAGTCGAGCACGTGGACACGGCCATCGTGGGCGAAGAGCAGGTCGATCTTGCCGGTCATCAGGCCGCGCAAGGCGCGCTCGCCCTCGGGCAGCAGGTGGGCGGCACCATGGGCGATGCAGGCTTCGCGCAGCCGCTGCAGCGAGGTATCGCCCAGCGCGTAATAAAACTCCATCTCGGCGCGCAGCTGGTCATGCGCCAACGCGCCAAGCGCCGGCATGTCGTCGGCCAGCGGCGTGGCCAGCACGGCATCCAGCCGCTTGGCCAGCGTAGCGGCGAGGCGCTGGCCTTCACGCTCGTCCTTCCACAGGCCTTCGCCCACCAGCGACTCGCGCAACAGCGCGCCTTGCCCTGCCAGCGGCTGGCCGATGACGCGCCGCTCCAGCACCGCATGCAGGGCGTTGCCGATGCCGGTGCCGCGCTTCTGCGCGAGTGCGATCAGTTCGGGATGCTCGCCTTCGGCCTCGGCTGCCCCGTCCTGCAGGTCGTCGATCGGATCAAAGGGCGATGCGGCTTCGTCCTCCGCTGCATCGGCCTGGGTGGCATCGGCGGCCTGCAGGCCACGGGTGAGCGTGCTGAAGCTGTGTCGCGAAGGCAGCGGATACGCGGGATCGGGCGGCATCGCGCGGGCATTGCGCAGGCCACCAGCTTGCGCCTCGGCGGCATGGCGCACGAAGCCCTCGCTGGCCCAGCCGCGGTGCCACGCGATCTCGGGTGCGGCCTCGATGAGCTCCGGCGACATCGGCGGATGCGGCATCCGTGACAGCAACGCGTCCAGCGCACTGCGCGCGGTGCCGATGGCCGGCTTGTTCTTGTGCCTGCCATCGGCGGCGCGATCGGGCGACAGCGCATAGACATGGCAGGCATGCACGGCGCGCGTCAGCGCCACGTAGAGCACGCGGAATCGCTCGTCCTGCTGTTCGCGCCGCGCAACCTCGCGCGCGGCCTCGTCCAGCCGCAGCCAGCGCCGTCCATCCTTGTCCTCGGTCAGCGCGACCAAGCCCTTCTCTTCCTGTTCGCCATGCGCCCACATCAACGGCAGGAACACCAGCGGGAACTCCAGTCCCTTGCTCGCGTGCAACGTCATCAGGCGCACGCGCGGTGCCTCGGATTCGATCCGCAGCTGGCGGGCATCACGCGCCTCGTCGCCGTCATCGCCCTGCCCCGTGCGTTGTTCGGCCAGCCAATCGACCAGCTCGACCGGGCCACTGCCGGCATCCGCTTCGGCCTGCAACGCTTCGCCCAGGTGACGCAGGTCGGTGAGCCTGCGCTCGCCCGAATCGCCGGCCAGCCAACGCGGGCCTTCTTCGGCCATCAATGCGTCCACGCAGGCCAGCACGCCGCGACGACGCCAGGCATCGCGCCAACCATGGAATCGTGCGACCTGCGCCTGTGTGGCGACAGGGTCTTCATCGAGTGCGGCGATCCGCGCCAGCGACCAGCCCAACAGCGGCGTCGCCAGCGCCGCGCGCACCTGCGGCAGCGATTCGGCATGCAGCACGCCATGCAACAGCACCTGCAGGTCGCGCGCGGTCGCGGTCGCGAACACGCTGTCGCGGGCCTGGGTCACGCAGGGCACGCCGCGCGCCTCCAGCAAGCGGCGCAATTGCAGCACATCGCGCCCTTTCGGCAGCAGGACGGCGATGTCGCCCGGCGAGAGCGGATCGCTGCCGATGCGATGGCCGCCATCGGCCAGCATGCCGGCGATGTCGTTGGCGCAGGCCTGCAACGCCAGCGCGACGCGGCGCGGCTGGCGGATTTCATCGGTGTCGTTGAAGTGGATGTGCAGCGCCTGCGCGAGCGGCTGGCCGGCTATTGCATAAGGCGCGCCGTCGCGGCGTCCGCTGGCCTCGACTTCCAGGTAGGCGATGCCCGAAGACGCGCCCTCGCCGGCATCCAGTTCGGGGCCGGCGAGCGCGAAGAAGCGATTGACCCCATCCACGTAGGTGCGGCTGGAGCGCTGGTTCACCCGCAGGGACAATGCTTCGCCGGCACTGGCGGCGGCGCGCTGGTAGGTGTGGATGTCGCCGCCGCGGAAACGGTAGATCGCCTGCTTGGGATCGCCGATCATCACCAGCCGGCTGCGCGGCGCATCATCGGCATCCCGATAGATCGCATCGAGGATGCCGTACTGCAGGCCATCGGTGTCCTGAAACTCGTCCACCAGCGCGACCGGCCACGCGGCGTGCAAGGCATCGGCCAGCGGGCGCGCATCGCCATCGCGCTCGGCGGCCAGCGCCGCATGCACGTCGAGCAGCAGGTCGTCGAAGCTGCGTTGCACGTGGCGCTGCATCCAGGCCTGCTTGTGCGCGATGGCCCAATCGCGCAGGTGCTTCCACACGTGCAGGCGCTGCTGGTCGATGCGGGCTTGCAGCGGCTCGACCAGGGCCGGCGACAGTGCGGCGGCGCGCTGCACGGCGGGATTGTTCTTGCCCAGTTTGCTGACCAGCTTCAGACCGTTGTCGAGGCGCAACTCATCCAGTGCATCCTTGTCGAGCGCGACCACGCCGTCGGATTCGATGTGTTCGGCCACGTTGCGCCAGATCCGCGCGATCTTGCTCTTGGCCCCGAACATTCCCTCGCGCGCGCCTTCGCGCAGGATGTCGGCGGCATCGGGCGGCAACGCCGGCGCATGGATCACGCGGATGTCGGTGCCGGGCTTGAGCAGCGAGGCCAGCGCATGCGCGTCGATCTTTTCCGCGGCCAGCCAAGGCTGCAGCTCGCGCGGCATCCATGCATCCAGCGTCGCCTGGTCGCCCTGCCCCAGCAGGCGCCTGAGATCGGCGTCGAGTTCGCCCATCAACGCGCTGCCATCGACCAGCTCGCCCGGCTCGAAACCGCTGCCGGCGGCAAAGGGCTGCTCGCGCAGGATGCGCGCGCACAGGCCATGCAACGTGCCGACCGGCGCGACATCAAGCTCCGCCATCGCCAACCGCAGGCGGTTGAGGTCGTCGCTGCGCAAGCGGGCATCGCCCTGCCAGCGCGCGTCCAGCCACGCCGCGACCGCATCGTTCGCGGGCAGGGGCGCGTCGGCGTCGCGCGCCATCGCCTCGGCCGACAGCAGGCGTGCGCGCAAACGCTCCCGCAGCTCGCTGGCGGCGGCATCGGTGAAGGTGGCGACGACGATCTGGCGCGGGGTGTGGCCCGCTTCCAGCAGCAGGCGCAAGTAGAGCGCCGCGATGGTCCAGGTCTTGCCGGTGCCGGCGCTGGCCTCGATCACGCCGCGGCCGCCGGGCGTCAGCGGCAAGGACCGCCAGTCGGCGACTTCGACGCGGGCTGTCGTCGTGTTCATGCGCCGCGCGCTCCATCAGGCACGAGCCAGAGCCAGTCCTGCAACTGACGGGCGAAGGCCAGCAAGGCCGGCAGCGCCGGGGAGTCGGCATCGAAATCCTCGCCCTGCGCCAGCAGCGCGGCGTGGCCATCGCTGCGCTCTCGCTCGCCGGTCGCGTTGAAGCCCTCGAGCCACGCCGCCTGCACCTTGCGTGCGATGTCCTCCAAAGTCGCATCGTCCACATCGGCGGCAGCGAGCGCCGCATCGGCGGCGGCCGGGAACCAGCGCAGCGGATGCGCCTCGGCGTCGTGCCAGGCCTGCAGCAGCGCGCGCAGGCGATGACGCGCGTCGGCGATGTCGGCTTCTCCGGCCTGCAGCGCGGCGTCCCAGTCATTCAATTGCTGCGCCCAAGCATCGCTCGATTTCGCATCGTCAGTCAGCAGCGCCAGCCGCACCGGCGTGTCAGGCGGCGTGAACAGGCGCAGCGCCAGCCAGTCGATGAACACCGGCAAGCGGTGACGCAGGCCGAGCGTCTTCGATTTCTTCAGGCCGCCTTGGCCGATGGCGAACGCGAGCAGTTGCACGCCACCTTCGGTGCGCGGGAACAGCGGCCCGACGCGGCCCTGCAGATGCAATGCGTGGCCGTCGATGTCGAGCGGCAGGCCGATGTCCGCCTGCGTGGCCTGCGCGGCCACCTCGTCATCGAAACCTGCCCGCCTTGCCGCATCCACCAGCACGTTCACGATGTCGCGCTGGTGTTGCCATGCCCTGTCGCCGATCGCGCCGCTGGGCAGGCGCCCGCCCAGCCGCAACCAGTCCGGCGCCCGGGAAGGCTGCCATTCGCCCTCCGGCCAGTTGGGCAGCACGTCCTCGAGGAACAACCGGCGCGCGGGGCTGTCGTAAGCGCCCAGCCGGTCATCCAGCGGTTCATCGGCGCCGAGGCGATCCTCCGCCAGCGCATCCAGCCGGATGCCGGCGCGGCGTTGCAGCAGGTGGCGGGCTGGATCGCGGTAATAGCCGCGCAGGTCGGCGAGCGGGAGGGTGTCGGGCCACGGTTTCGCGGTGATCGCGATGCCCGCGCCTTCGGCCGTGCCCGGCTTCGTTTGCGCTGACTCTGCGACAGGCTTGTGCAACGCCGCCTGCCGCTGGTCGTAGGTATGCAGGCGCGGATCGCGGCCATCGAAGTAACGGGCATCGAAAGGTTGCAGCGGATGCCGCAGCCGCCAGGGCGCGGCCTTTACCCGGCTTGGGGCATCGGCAACACCATCACGCGCATCGGCGGCGGCATCGGCGCGCTCGAGCATCGCCATCAGCTCGGCCAGCGGCGCGGCCGGGTTGCGCGGCTGGCCATCGCGCACGCCCTCGCCGATGTAGCCCAGATGCAGGCGTTCGCGCGCCGACATCACCGTTTCAAGGAACAGGTAGCGGTCATCGATGCGCTGCTCGCGGTCGCCCACGCGGCGCAGGCGGGCCATCAGGTCGAGGCCACCGTCGTACTCGATGCGCGGGAACTCGCCATCGTCCAGCCCAAGCACGGCGATGAAGCGGAACGGGATCGCGCGCTGCGGCACCATGCCGCAGAACGTGGCACCACCGAGCAGGAAGGCCTGGCGCTGCGGCACGGCATCGAGCGCCGCCTGCAGGCGCGCACTGGCGACCGACCAGTGCAGCTCGGGATCGACGCCCGCAGCCTCGGTTTCGGCTTGCAGGCTGCCAACCAGCCGCTTGAGGGTTTCCGAAGCCTCGCGCGCGGCGCGATCCTGCGGATCGACGCGGAACAGCGCCTCGGTCAGTGCCTCGAAGGCCTGCCGCCATTCACTGGCGCGCAAGGTCCGGCTGGACAGGTCCTGCAACCGCTGCACCTGCTGGAGCAAGGCATCCAGCGCACCGACAGCGGTGGCATGCGCATTCTCCACCCGTGCGAGAGGCAGCAGTTCGGTACCGTCGGGCAGGGACGCGGCCTGCATCGCCTCCCCGCTGGCGTCGTTCATCAGGTAGCCGGCCAACATCCGGTCCACGCCCCAGGCGAAACCGTGTGCCTCCACGCCCGGGACGCCGAAACCGGCGCGGTGCGCGGCATCCAGCGACCAGGCGATGCGACTTTCCGCCAGCAGCGATTCGAGTGCGGCCAGCCCTTCGTCGTCCAGTCCGAGCCGACGCGCCACCTCCGGCATCGAGACGAGATCCAGCACTTCCGGCGCGGTGATGCGCGAAGCCGGCAACGCCAGCAGGCGCGAGAACGCAGTGAACAGCGGATGCGCGCGCGCCGTCGGCACGTCGGCCAAGCGATAGGGCAAGGGGCCGCGCGGATCGCCGGCCTCGCCGAACACGGCTGGAATCAGCGGCAGGTAACGAGTGATGTCCGGTGACATCACCAACATCTCGCCTGGCTCGATGCCGGCCGCGCGCGCATCCAGCATTGCGTCGCGCAACACTTCCAGCTCGCGCAACGGGGTGTGGCAGGCATGCACGCGCAGCGAGGCATCGCGCAGTTCATCCTCGATGCCGGCAGCGGGCACCAGCAGGCCCTCATCCAGCCCGCGGATGCTGGCCTGCAGTCGTTCCAGCCGGTTGGATGCGGGCGCGTTATCCGTGTCGCGCCAGTGGCGGATGTCTTCGCGCACGTCCAGCGCGGCGATGGCGGAGAAGAAATGCTGGCCCAGCCGCCCCCAGCGCGAGAGCAATTCGTGACGTTGCGGCCGCCACCAGTCGCCCTCGCCCGCCGCCTCGATCGCGCGGGTTTCCGCCGCGCGCCAGGCCTCGGCCGGGCCGTCATCGAGCACGCCCCAGTAATCGCGGCAGGGATCGGGCAGGTACATCGCCACCAGCGCGCGTTCGGCATAGACATGCAGGGCGTCCAGCTCGCGCGGGGCCAGGTGGCTGACGCCGAACACGTGGAGCGGTGGACGCTCGCCCGCGTCACCACGCAGCGCGTCGATGAGCGTGGTCATCACCTCAGCACGATGCGGGCCCAGCGCTAGCGCCGCATGCCGCCAGAGCGGGCCGAGCAACTGCGCCTCGGTCGCGGCCAGCGCGGCATCACCCCGGCTGCCGGTGGCGAAACGGAATTGCCCGCGCTGCCACGCCGCCAGCCAGTCGGGGCGATACACCAGGTATTGCGAATACAGCTTGGCCAGACGGTCGGCCAACTGGAACCGACGGCGACCGCGCTCGGCCTCGTCCGTGCCCTCCGGATGCAGGAAACGTTCGATGCGCGCATCGCCCAAGCCCGGCACCGAAGCCGCATCGCCCAGCCATTCGTAGAGGTTCCAGCGCAGCTGCCCACGCTGGTAGCGCGGCAGTGCGATGGCCTGTTCGCCCAGCCGCGCCTGTGCGAGGCGATCGATCCAGGTGCTGGACAGCACCACGTCCAGGTTGGCAACGATGCCGCCCGGCCCCATGCGCCGCGCCAGCGCGCCTGACAGCCATTGCTTGATGCCCGGATGGGCGGCAATGACGGTCTGCGGCATCAGTGGGTTGTCGGGCCAGGTGGCGGCCAGCAGGTCGCGGAAAGGATCGAGCAGCGCCTCCAGCCGCGAGGCGCGGTAAATCACCAGCCCGGTGGTGTCGCGCGTGGCCTCGGTGCGGGGCAGCGACTGGGCGTGCGTGGCGACATCGATCATGCGTGCATGATGCCGCAGCCGGGTCTCGCCACGTGCGACGCGCGGTCGGTCAACGTCCTTCGCGCAGCAGCTTCAGCAACTTCTGCCCGGCGCGGCCATCGGGCGTCAAGCCCAGACGCGCCTGCTCCTTGCGGATCGCATCGCGGCTGGCGCTGCCCAGCACACCGTCAATCGCGCCGATGTCATGCCCGCGCGCGGCAAGCAGGCCTTGCAATTCGACGCGCTCGTCGCGGCCCAGGCCGGCGTCGTCGGTCGGCCATGGCGTGCGCAGGCCGGGCTGTCCGCGCAGCGCGTTCGATAGCAGCGAGATCGCCAACGCGTAACTTTCCGCCGCGTTGTAGCTGTAGATCGCGTCGTAATTCTTGAACACCAGGAAGGCCGGGCCGTTGATGCCGGTGGGCACCAGCACCGCGGCGCGGGTATTGGCCGGCAGATCGATGCTGCCGCCATCCACACGCGCAACACCCATCGCCTGCCATTCCGACAGCGCGCGGCGCTGGGTGCGTCCCGCCAGTGCGCTATCGAAGCCCTCCGGCAAGATGACTTCGTAACCCCATGGCTCACCGCTGCGCCAGCCCGATTTCACCAGGTAATTGGCGGTCGAGCCGAGCGCATCGGGGATGCTGCCGACCAGGTCGCGCCGCCCGTCACCATCGAAATCCACCGCGATGCGGTTGTAGGTGGACGGCATGAATTGCGTGTGGCCGAAGGCTCCCGCCCACGAGCCCTTCATGTCTTCCGGCCGCACGTCGCCGCGCTGGAGGATCTGCAGCGCCTCGTAGAACTCGCTGCGGAAGAACGACTGTCGTCGCCCGAAGCAGGCCAGTGTACCCAGCGATTGCAGCAGCGGGCGTCGGCCGAAGTTCTGCCCGTAATCGCTTTCCACGCCCCACACGGCGACGACCATCGTGGCATCCACGCCCGTGCGCGCCGCGACCTGCGACAGCAAGGCGGCATGCTCGGCCATCCGCGCCTTGCCCTGCTCGATGCGGCGGCTGTCCACCAGCATCGCCAGGTAATCCCACAGCGGCGTGGTGAATTCGGGCTGCCGGTCGAGGAGTGGCAGCACGCCCATGTCCGGGATGATCGGCAAGGCGTGTCGAGTGAAGGCATCGTCGTCGACGCCGGCAGCCACGGCCGGTGCGCGAAGCCCGACCATGCAGGCGCGGAATTGCGAGAGTTCCTCTGCGGTCGGCACGGATGAGGAAGCGGGCGTTGGCGCCGGCGGCTGGATGGATGGGGGTGGCGGGAGCACGGGAGGCGGCGCTTTCACCGGTGCCTGGGCGCAAGCCGCCAGCAGGGAAAAAATCAGGGCCATCGTCGCCAATCGCACGATCCGGATCACCTGCCACCTCACTTCGGAACGGACCGGCATGATGCCATCCTGCGGCTGAAGGCCTCGCTCATGCCGGCGGCAATGCGCTGCCGCGACGGTAATCGAAGATGAGATGGGTCTCGATGTGCGCGACCTCGGGACGCTCGGTGAACGTCGACAGGGTCAACTCGCGCAAATGGTCGCTGTCCTTCGCGCCCACGTGCACCAGGAAATCGTCGGCACCGGCCAGGTGGTAGAAGGCGATCACCTCCGGCCGCGCCGACAGGTAGGCATGGAAGCTGTCCACCAGCGCGCGCGAATGGCGGGCCAGGCGTACCGCGACCATCGCCTGCAGGCCGATGCCCAGCGCCTGCGGCGCGATTTCCGCGTGGTAGCCCAGGATCACGCGCGATTCCTGCATGCGGCGTACCCGCTCAAGGGCAGTCGACGGCGCAATGCCGGCCTTTTCGGCCAACGCCTTGTTCGGCAGGCGCGCATTCTTCCGCAGCAGGCCCAACAGGGCGGTGTCGATTCGGTCGAGCATGGGCGAAACCCCTCGCAAACGAAATTATCTTCGGACCAGAACTATATGACCGAATGATTGATTAGGATGACGCATCTTCACCGAAAGGAATGCTGCAATGCCGCAGTCTCAGCAATTCGCCACCCGCGCCGTGCATGCCGGCCGCGAAGACTTCGCCGAGCTCTGCGTGCACGCCCCGCCGCTCGACCTGTCCACCACCTACCCGGTGAATGACCTGGCGATGGGCACCCGCAGCTTCGACGACCTGGTACAGGGCGCGGCCGATGCCGCGAACCCGATCTACGCCCGCCTGCACAACCCAACCGTCGCCCGCACCGAACGCGCGCTGGCCGAACTCGAAGGCACCGAAGCCTGCATCGCCTACGGCTCGGGCATGGCCGCCCTGACCGCCGTCCTGCTGGCCCGCAGCCAGCAAGGCAAGCACGTGCTGGTGGTGCGCCCGCTGTACGGCACTTCCGACCATCTGCTCGCCAGTGGGCTGCTCGGCATGGAGGCCGAGTTCGTCGAGGCCGGCGAGATCGCGGCGAAGCGCCGCGCCGATACCAGCCTGGTGATCATCGAGACGCCAGCCAACCCGACGCTCGACCTGGTCGACATCCGCGCGGTCGTCGCGGCCGCCGGCGACGTGCCGGTGCTGGTCGATTCCACCTTCGCCACCCCGGTGCTGCAGCTTCCGGCCGCGCTCGGTGCCACCTACGTGCTGCACAGCGCCACCAAGTTCCTCGGCGGCTACGGCGACGTGATCGCCGGCGTGGTCTGCTGCCCCGAAAAGGAGGCCAAGGCCCTGCGCAACATCCGTGTGGCCACGGGCGCGCTACTCCATCCGTTGGCCGCCTACCTGATCCATCGCGGGCTCGCGACCCTGCAGCTGCGGGTGGAGCGCGCGCAGTCGAATGCGATGTACCTCGCCGAGCGGCTGGCCTCGCACCCGGCGGTCAAGACGGCGCATTACCCCGCACTCGGCACGGTCAAGAACGCGCACCTGCTCGAAACCCAGATGCGCGGCCCCGGCTCGCTGATCGCCATCGACCTGGCCGGCGGTTACGAGGCCGCCGCGAGCGTCATGCGCAAGGTGAAGCTGATGACGCCTGCGGTCAGCCTCGGCTCGGTCGACACGCTGATCCAGCATCCGGCGGGCCTGACCCATCGCGTGGTGGATCCGGCCGCGCTGAGCAAGCACGGCATCACCCCGGGACTGCTGCGTCTGTCGGTCGGCGTCGAGGATGCGGGCGACCTCTGGGCCGACCTGGAAGCAGCCCTGGCCTGACTGCGGCATGGCCGGGCGTCCATCCGCTCCGGACGGCGCGGCGGCGCGATGTTAAAGTCGCCGCATGCTCGGACGACTGTGCCATTGGGTACTGATCCTCTCGCTGGTGCTGAACGGCATCGGCAGCGCAGCGGCGTCCGTCGCCATGCACGTGGGTGCATCGCAGGCAGCGACCACTTTCCACCAAGCCATGACGGGCGACCGCCACGGCGATACTTCCGCGGCCCGGCACCTGCACGACGCGGATACCGGCCATGGCCACGGCGGCGAGTCGATCGCACACGGGGCCCCGGATCGCCATGATGGCGACTGCAGCGGCGACTGCTGCAAGCAGCAGGGTAGTTGCCAGTGCCTGTGCATGCATCATGCGCAGGCACTGGTGCCTGCATTCGCCGGCCTGACTGGAAACTCCGGCCACGATGGCGGCCAGGCCATGTCGAGGACCTGGCATCCATCGCCACCGCCCGGCGAGAACATCCGACCTCCCATCGCTTGACGACCGTCGGCGCCGTCCGGCGCCCTTCGTCGCGCCCATGCATCCGGCATGGGTCCGAGGCCATTCCAGGCCGTCCTGTCCATCGGGAGTTTTCCATGTCTTCCATTCGTTACGGCGAAGCCGGCGGCGTTGCTTCGCCCACGCGTCGCCGCTTCATTCAGGGGATCGCTGCAGCCGGTGCCGTCTCCGCCATCGGCTTCTGGCCCAGACCCGGCTGGGCGCTGCGCTCCCCGGGCCAGCCGGAAGTACTGTCCGGCACCGAGTTCGACCTCAGCGTCGGGGAAACGCTGGTCAACTTCACCGGCAAGATCCGTCCTGCGGTCACCATCAACGGAAGCCTGCCGGCACCGCTGCTCCGCTGGAAGGAGGGCAGCACCGTCGTTTTGCGCGTCCGTAACGATCTTCCGGCGGGCTCGATCCACGGGCCCGACACCTCGGTCCACTGGCACGGCATCCTCCTGCCGGCCAACATGGACGGCGTGCCCGGCATGAGCTTCGACGGCATCCGCCCGGGCGAAAGCTATCTCTATCGTTTCCAGGTCGGGCAGGCTGGCACCTACTGGTACCACAGCCATTCCGGTTTCCAGGAACAGGGCGGCATGTACGGACCGCTGGTGATCGATCCGATCGAACCCGAGCCGTTCGCCTACGACCGCGATTACGTCGTCTTCCTCTCGGACTGGACCGACATGGATCCGGCCAGGCTGTTCGCGCGCCTCAAGAAGATGTCGAGCCACGACAACTACTACCAGCGCACGGTCGGCGATTTCTTCCGCGACGCCGGACGCATGGGAATGGCCGCCACCGTCGGGGACCGCAAGGCGTGGGGACGGATGCGGATGACGCCCACCGACCTGTCCGACGTCAACGCGCACACCTACACCTACCTGCTCAACGGCACGACCTCGCTGGGCAACTGGACGGGCATCTTCAAGCCCGGAGAGAAGGTGCGCCTGCGCCTGATCAACGGCTCGGCGATGACCTATTTCGACGTCCGCATCCCGGGCCTGAAGATGACCGTGGTCGCCGTCGATGGCCAGTACGTCCATCCGCTCACGGTCGAGGAACTGCGGCTTGCCGCAGCGGAAACCTTCGACGTGATCGTCCAGCCCGACGGCCAGGACGCCTACACCATCTTCGCCCAGGACAACGCCCGGACCGGCTGGGTATCGGCCACCCTGGCGGTGCGCGAGGGCCTGCGCGCGCCGGTGCCCGACCTCGACCCGCGCCCGCTGCTCACCATGGCCGACATGGGCCATGGCGGCATGGGCGGGATGAAGGGCATGGAAGGCGGCTGCGGCGCGAACATGGGCCACGGCATGCAGGGCATGGACCACGGCAGCGCAGCCATGCAGGCGCACCCCGCCAGCGAAACCGCAAACCCGCTGGTCGACATGCAGACGATGGCCCCCGAGCCACGTCTGGCCGACCCCGGGATCGGGCTGCGCGACAACGGCCGCAAGGTGGCCACCTATGCCGACCTGAGGAGCGCATTCGACGATCCGGACGGACGCGAGCCGGGACGCACCATCGAGCTGCACCTGACCGGGCACATGGAGAAGTTCGCCTGGTCGTTCGACGGCATCAAGTTCGCCCAGGCCGAACCGCTGCGGCTCAACTACGGCGAGCGCGTGCGCATCGTGCTGGTCAACGACACGATGATGAGTCATCCGATCCACCTGCACGGCATGTGGAGCGACCTGGAGGATGAAGGCGGCGGTTTCCACCTGCGCAAGCACACCATCGACATGCCGCCCGGCACCCGGCGCAGCTACCGGGTTCGCGCCGACGCGCTGGGGCGCTGGGCCTACCACTGCCATCTGTTCTTCCACATGGAATCGGGCATGTTCCGCGAAGTGCGGGTGGAGGAGCGCGCATGAACGCCAGGACACCGCTCTGCCTCGCACTGGCTTGCCTGTTGACCGCCCCGCCGCTGCTGGCCCAGCACGCGGACCATGCCGTGCATCGCGGCACCACGACAGGCACCAAGCCGGCCCCCGAAGTGCCGCAAGAGAAGACGCAGGACATGGACCATTCGCAAATGGATCATGGCCGCGCGTCAGCCGATGTCGGCGGCAACGACCTGCCCGCCGGTGCCCGACCGCATGAACCGATCCCCGACCCCAGCGATGCGGATCGCTCGGCCGCATTTCCACCGGTCCACGCGCATCACATGCATGGCACCAGCCTCCAGAACTATTCACTGATCGACCGCCTGGAGGTATCCGATGCCGATCTCGGAACGGCGCTCGGCTGGGAGGCTTCCGGCTGGGCCGGCGGCGACATCGGGAAATTCTGGTGGCGCACCGAGGGCCACGCGGCCGACGGAAAACTGGAGCGCGCCAGCGTCGAAGCCCTGTACGGGCGCGGCATCCGCGCCTGGTGGGACGTGGTCGCCGGCGTCCGCCACGATTTCGGCGAAGGCCCGGGCAGGACTTGGGTCGGCGTCGGCATCCAGGGACTCGCGCCGTACAAGTTCGAGGTCTCCGCGACCGCCTATCTCGGGCAGGGCGGACGCACCGCGCTGCGCGCCGAGGCCGAGTACGACACCCTGCTGACCAATCGCCTGATCCTGCAGTGGCGCGCCGAGGCCGAGGCTCACGGAAAGGACGATGCCGTGCTCGGTATCGGCTCGGGCCTGTCCACGCTCGCCGCCGGCGCGCGCCTGCGATACGAGGTCACGCGCCGGTTCGCGCCCTACATCGGCATCGAGCACGAGCGTGCCTTCGGCCGCAGCGCGGACTATCGCCGCGCCAGCGGCGGCCACGCCAGCGACACCCAACTGGTCGCCGGCCTGCGGATCTGGTTCTGAGGAGAACGGGGATGCCGCTTCCCACCAGACCCTTGCGCGTCCGCCCACGGCAACTTCCGGCCCGTCGCTCACCATCATCGAACAATCTAAAGAGGAGCCCACATGAAACCCATCAGCATCCTGTCCGGCACCACCCTGCTGGCCGCTGCCATCACCGCTTCCGCCGGCTGCAGTGCAGGCACCGGGCCGGTCCCCGCGGCCATAACGGCAACGGCGGCGGCGCCCGCCGACGCGTCCGCCACCGCTTCCGGCACCGTTGCCCTTGAGCCGTCCATGCAGACTTCGGCCGGGCCCCTGCCCACGGTGCTCGTGCACAAGAGCGCGAGTTGCGGTTGCTGCGGCGCCTGGATCGAACACCTGCAGCAAGCCGGGTTTACCGTGCAGGTCGACGAACGCGACGATCTGGAACCGATCCGCAAAGAGCTCGGCGTGCCGCCTGCGAAAGGTTCCTGCCATACGGCCGAAGTGGCCGGCTACGTGGTGGAGGGACATGTGCCCGCACAGGACATCAAGCGCCTGCTTGCCGAAAAGCCCAGGGCCCGGGGCCTGACCGTGCCCGGCATGCCGATCGGCTCGCCGGGCATGGAGAGCCCTGACGGCCGCATCCAGCCCTATACGGTCGAACTGATCGGGCTGGATGGCGGCACGAGCGCCTACGCCAACCATGGCCCTTGAGGCTGGCTACCGGATCCGCGGGCCCGGCCCGTGGGGAAACGGCGGCTGCGGCTTGTCCATGAAAACGAACGGCAGCGCGGATCCGGATCCGTGCTGCCGTCGATTGTTTGGTCGGGGTAGCCGGATTCGAACCGACGACCACTTGTCCCCCAGACAAGTGCGCTACCAGGCTGCGCTATACCCCGAGAGGCGCGAATTATAGACGAAGCGGGCCGTTCAGCGGCGCAGCAGCTGCAGGACTTCTTCCAACTCCAGCCGCACCTGCTTGATGATCTGCGAAGACAGTGCAGATTCCTGCTTGCCGCTCTCGCCTTCCAGCCGCAGGCGCGCGCCGCCGATGGTGTAACCCTGTTCGTACAGCAGGCCACGGATCTGGCGCACCATCAGCACGTCGTGGCGCTGATAGTAACGGCGGTTGCCGCGGCGCTTGACCGGCGACAGGCTGGGGAACTCGGTCTCCCAGTAGCGCAGGACATGCGGCTTGACGTCGCACAGTTCGCTCACCTCACCGATGGTGAAGTAGCGCTTGGCCGGGATCGGCGGCAGTTCCTTGTTGCTACCTGGGTCCAGCATAGGCTTCGACTCGCTCCTTGAGTTTCTGACCGGGACGGAAGGTCACCACGGTGCGCGCGGTGATCGGGATTTCCTCGCCGGTCTTGGGATTGCGGCCGGGACGTTGGTTCTTGCGGCGGAGATCGAAATTTCCGAAACCGGACAATTTGACCTGGCGGCCGTCTTCCAGCCCTTCGCGCAGGGCATCGAAGAAGGCGTCGACGAATTCCTTCGCCTCGCGCTTGTTCAAGCCGACTTCGTCGAAAAGCCGTTCGGCCATTTCGGCCTTGGTCAAAGACATCGCCTATCCCCTGATCCGCACGCCGTGGAGCCGATCCAGCGCGGCCGTCACATGGGCCACGGCCTCCTCCACTTCGTGCTCCGTGAGCGTGCGGGATTCTTTCTGCAAAATCAAGCCCATAGTGAGGCTTTTGAAACCTGCTTCGATCCCCTTCCCGACATACCGGTCGAACAGGCGCACTTCGCGCAAGGCCGGGCCGCCGGCCGAGCGGACGGTATCGGCCAACGCCTGCCAATCGACCGCCTCGGGCACCAGCAGGGACAGGTCGCGCCTGACCGAGGGATATCTGGATGTCGCCTCGATCCGCGCTGGTGCCCGGCGGCTGATCGCAGCCAAATCCAGCTCGAAGCCGACCGCCGGCACGTCCAGGTCCAGCGCCGTGCGCAAGCCCGGATGCAGCTCGCCGACCCAGCCGATGCGCTCGCCGTCCCCCGCCTGATTCAGGCGATATACGTCAGCGGAACGGCCCGGGTGGCCGAAGGGTTCGCTCGAACGGCGGAATTCCAGCCTCGCGCCGGCCATCGCCGCGAATGATTCAACCGCGCCCTTGGCGTCGTGGAAATCGACGGCACGGTCCGGCTCGCCCCACTGCTCGGCGCGAGCGCTGCCACAGGCGATGGCCGCGATGCGCGGCGTCTCCACCGGTGCGTCACCCGCCTGCGCGGGCGCGGCGAACACGCGCCCGACCTCGAACAGGCGCACGCGCGACTGCTGGCGCGCGACGTTGCGGGCCATTGCGGCGGTCAGGCCCGGCAGCAGCATCGGCCGCATTACGCCCAGTTCCACGCTGAGCGGATTGGCCAGCGCCACCCCACCCTGCAGCTGCCACTTGGCGAGCCATGCGGCATCGACGAAGGCGTAGTTGATCGCCTCCTGCCAGTCGCGAGCGGCCATCTGCCGGCGCAGGTCGTCGGCGGGCACCACGTTGGCATCGGATGCCACCACGCGTGCAGAGCCCGACGGCAGCACGACCGGGATGCGGTCGTAGCCGTGGATGCGGGCGATCTCCTCGATCAGGTCTTCCTCGATGGCGATGTCGAAGCGACGCGGCGGCGCGGTGACCTGCCAGCCATCGGCCACGGCATCCATCGTCAGGCCCAGCGCGGTCAGGATGCGCACGATCTCCGCATCCTCCACCGCCATGCCCAGCACGCGCGCGACGCGGGCGCGGCGCAGGTGGATGGTCGATGCCTTGGGCAGATCGGCCTCGTTCACCGCTTCCACCACCGGGCCGGGCTTGCCGCCGGCGATGTCGAGGATCAGCTTGGTCGCGCGCTCGATGGCCAGGCGCGGCAGCTCCGGGTCCACGCCCCGCTCGAAACGATGCGCGGCATCGGTGTGCAGGCCCAGCTTGCGGCTGCGGCCGATGATCGCCGCCGGAGCGAAATGTGCAGCCTCGAGGAAGACGTTCTTCGTCGCTTCGGTCACGCGGCTGTCGAAGCCGCCCATCACGCCGGCCAGCGCAACCGGGCGGTCGGCGTCGGTGATCAACAAAAATTCTTCGTCCACCGTCACGTCGCGACCGTCAAGCAATTTCAACGCCTCGCCCTTGCGCGCGCGCCGCACGCCGACCGGGCCCTGCAACAAATCGCGGTCAAACGCATGCATCGGCTGGCCCAATTCCAGCATCACGTACTGGGTGACATCGACCAAAAAGCTCACCGGGCGGATGCCGCTGCGACGCAGGCGCTCGGCCATCCACAGCGGCGTCCTGGCCGTGCCGTCCACACCCTCGATCACGCGACCCAGATAGCGCGGCGCATCGGCACCAGCGTTCAATTCAACCGCGAGTTGGCTATCGATGACTGAAGCAATCGGCGCGACGTCGAACGCGGCAACCTCACTGCCCGTCGCCGCGGCCACGTCATACGCGATGCCGCGGATGCCGAAGCAATCGGCACGATTGGGCGTCAACTTCAATTCGATGCTGCTGTCCGGCAGCCCCAGGTATTCGGCCAGCGGCGCACCGACCGGCGCATCGGCGGGCAATTCCAACAAACCGGAAGCATCGACATCCAGCCCCAGTTCCTTCGCCGAGCACAACATGCCGTTGGACTCGACGCCGCGCAGCTTCGCGGTCTTGATGGTGATCTCGCCGATCTTCGCGCCCACCATGGCGAGCGGCGCCTTCAAGCCCACGCGCGCGTTGGGCGCGCCGCAGACGATCTGCAGGCGGCCATGCGTGCCGGCATCGACCTCGCACACCTGCAGGCGGTCGGCTTCGGGGTGTTTTGCAGCCGCCACGATCTCGGCGACCACAACCTTGTCGAGGCCATCGCCCAGCGGGGTCAGCTCTTCCACTTCCAGCCCGATCGCGGTCAACGCGGCGGCGAGTGCGTCGCGGTCGACGCTGGTCTGGATGTGTTCGCGAAGCCAGTTTTCGGAGAATTTCATCGGTGTCTCTTGGTGTTTCGATGCAGTCGCCGCAGCGACATCGATCAAGCCGGAATGCGATCAGGCGAAGCGGCGCAAAAAGCGCACGTCGTTCTCGAAGAAGCTGCGCAGGTCGTCCACGCCTTCGCGCAGCATCGCGAAGCGCTCGACGCCGAGGCCGAACGCGAAGCCGGTATAGCGCTCGGGATCGATGCCGACGTTGCGCAACACGTTCGGATGCACCATCCCGCAGCCCAGCACTTCCAGCCAACGCTGGCTGCCGTCCGGCTGGGTCCAGGCGATGTCGACTTCGGCCGATGGCTCGGTGAAGGGGAAGTAGCTCGGGCGAAAGCGCATGTCGAAATCGCGGCCGAAGAACGCGCGCACGAACTCGCCCAGCGTGCCCTTGAGGTCGGCGAAGCTGGCGTGCTCGTCCACCAGCAGGCCTTCGACCTGATGGAACATCGGCGTGTGGGTCTGGTCCGAATCGCTGCGATAGACCTTGCCGGCGGCGATCATGCGCAGCGGCGGCTCCTGCCCGGAGCGCACGTGGTCCAGCATGTAGCGGATCTGCACGCCCGAGGTGTGCGTGCGCAAGAGGCGCCCGTCGGGGAAGTAGAACGTGTCGTGCATGGCACGCGCCGGATGGTGCGGCGGAAAGTTCAGCGCCTCGAAGTTGTGCCAGTCGTCCTCGATCTCCGGTCCCTGCGCCTGCGCGTAGCCGAGGCCGGCGAAGATCTCCGCGATGCGCTCCAGCGTGCGGCCCACCGGATGCAAGGTACCGATGTCCGCATCGCGGCCCGGCAGGGTGATGTCGATGGTCTCAAGCGCCAGACGCGCGTCGAGCGCTGCGGCATCCAGTACGGCCTTGCGTGCGGCCAACGCGTCGGTGATCGCATCGCGCGCACGGTTGATCGCCTCGCCCGCCGGCTTGCGTGCTTCCGGTGGCAACGCGCCCAGCGATTTCAGCTGCGCGGTCAGGCGACCGGACTTGCCCAGCAGCGACACGCGCAGCGCTTCGAGCGCGTCGGGCGTCGATGCCTCGGCGATGGCGGCCAGCGCCTCGGTTTGCAGGGATTCGATATCGCTCATGGTCAGAGGTTAACCCGGTGGCGATGCGGCACGGGCGGGCACATCGCAAAGATCACAAATGAAAACGGGGAAGGACTCTCGCCCTTCCCCGTTCAATGGAGTTCCGCAGGGACGGGCGTGTGCCCGTGCCGGGGATTACTCGACCTCGCGGCCGCCCTGCAGTTCATCCTGGAGCGCTTTCAGCTCATCCATCTTGCCCAGCGCGGCCAGCTCGGCCTGCTGCGGCCAGGTGGTCGGGTCGTGCGAAGCGAACTGGCTACCGGCGGCGTCGAGGATCTCGCGCAGCTTGGCGGCGTCGGCGTTGGCCAGGTCCTGGAAGCTGGCGATGCCGGCCTCGGTCAGGACCTCGGCGATCTTCGGGCCCACGCCTTCGATCAGCTTCAGGTCGTCGCCCTTGGCGGCCTTCTTGGGGGCGGGCGCCTTCTCGGCCTTGGCCGGAGCCGCGGCCTTGGCACCCTTCTTCGTCTTCGGCTTCTCGGCCGGAACGAAGTTCGGCAGGTTGGCCGGACGGGTGATCTCGATGTTCAGCGCCTTGCCGGCAGCCTCGGCCAGATCGCCGAAGCCCTTGATGTCATGGGCGGCGATGTCGGCCAGCACCTTGCGGTCAAGGGTGATGCCGGCCTTCAGCAGGCCGTTCATGAAGCGGCTGTAGGACAGTCCGTACATGCGCGAAGCAGCGTTGATGCGCGCGATCCACAGGCTGCGGAACTGGCGCTTCTTGAGCTTGCGACCGATGTAGGCGTACTGATGCGCCTTGGTGACCGCCTGCTTGGCGACGCGGAAGACCTTGCGGCGGGCGTTGTAATAGCCCTTCGCCTGGCCCAGGATTTTCTTGTGACGGCGACGTGCGGTGACGCCGCGCTTGACTCGTGCCATTTCTCGTTCTCCTCAGGGTTCAGGCGTAGGGCAACTGCCGCGCGATGCGGCCGGCGTCGCCGGAATGCACGTAATGCGGCTGGCGCAGGTTGCGCTTCCGCTTCGTGGCCTTCTTGGTGAGGATGTGGCTGCGGTTGGCGCTGCCACGCTTGAACTTGCCGGTCGCGGTCTTCTTGAACCGCTTGCCGGCAGCACGATGCGACTTGATCTTCGGCATGGTGATGTCCTGTCAGGTTGTCTATTTATTCGACTGGTCAAGGCGGCACCCGGCGCGGCCGAAGCCATCGCGATGCACTTTCCGTCCTGCCCTGACCCGCTTGTAAGTCACTGATCCTGAAAGGAAAAGCAACGGGTCCAATCAAAAAAACGCAAGTTCCGGAAAACCGGAGCCGGCTAGTATGCGGGGTTTTGCGGCAGCGCGCAATCGCCGCTGCCGCGATGCGGCCTACTTCTTCTTCGGCGCGATCATCATCACCATCTGGCGGCCTTCCAGGCGCGGGCGCGATTCGATCACGATATCCTCGCCCAAGTCGCCCTCGATGCGGGTGGCCATCTCGCGGCCCAGCTCCTGGTGGCTCATCTCGCGGCCGCGGAAGCGGATGTTGACCTTGATCTTGTCGCCTTCCGCCAGGAACTCGCGCATCTTGCGCAGCTTGATCTGGTAGTCGCCCTCGTCCGTCACCGGGCGGAACTTCACTTCCTTGATCTCGACCTGCTTGGTCTTCTTCTTGGCTTCGTTCGCCTTCTTCTGCAGTTCGAACTTGAACTTGCCGAAGTCCATGATCTTGCAGACCGGCGGATCGGCGTTCGGCTGGATCTCGACCAGGTCGAGCTCCTCCCCCTCGGCCATCGCCAGCGCCTCGTCGCGTGAAAGGACGCCGATCATCTCGCCGTCGCTGCCGATCACGCGCACGCGCGGGACGCGGATCTCATGGTTTCTGCGGTTCTGTTTCTGGTCGATGGTGCTGATGTTGCGATCTCCGGAAGAAAACGTGCCGGCCCGCGTTTCGCATGGCGGGCCGGGCTGTGCTCACGCGGACGGGACGTGTTCGCCCGCCAGGCGCGCGGCGAAGGCCTCGACGGTCATGCTGCCCAGATCCTCGCCCCCGCGCGTGCGTACAGCGACTTGGCCGTTCTCCTTCTCGCGGTCTCCGACCACCAAGAGGTACGGCACGCGCTGCAGCGTGTGCTCGCGAATCTTATAGCCGATCTTTTCGTTCCGCAAATCGTCCTCGACCCGGAAGCCTTGATCTGCAAGGGTTTTCCGGACCCCGGCAACATGATCGGCCTGGGCGTCGGTGATGTTCATGACCACCGCCTGGATGGGCGCCAGCCAGGCCGGAAATTGGCCGGCGTGGTGCTCGATCAAAATGCCGATGAAACGCTCCATCGAACCCACAATTGCGCGATGCAGCATCACCGGGTGGCGCTTCTGACTGTGCTCATCCACGTATTCGGCGCCCAAACGGGCCGGCATCATGAAATCGACCTGCATCGTGCCCAGCTGCCAGGTGCGACCGATCGCGTCCTTCAGGTGGTACTCGATCTTCGGGCCGTAGAAGGCGCCCTCACCCGGCAGCTCTTCCCACTCCACCCCGGCCGAGGCCAAGGCGCTGCGCAAGGCGTTCTCCGCCTTGTCCCAGGTGGCATCATCGCCCAGGCGCGGTTCGGGGCGCAGCGCGATCTTGATCTGGATGTCGCTGAAGCCGAAATCCGAATAGACCTTGAGCGCCTGCTCGTGGAAGGCCCTCACCTCGCCCTCGATCTGGTCCTCGGTGCAGAAGATGTGGCCGTCGTCCTGGGTGAAGCCGCGCACGCGCAGGATGCCGTGCAGCGCGCCGGAGGGCTCGTTGCGATGGCAGGCGCCGAACTCGCCGTAGCGGATCGGCAGGTCGCGATAGCTGTGCAGGCCCTGGTTGAACACCTGCACGTGGCCGGGGCAGTTCATCGGCTTGAGCGCGTAGGTGCGCTTCTCCGATTCAGTGAAGAACATGTTGTCCTGGTAGTTGTCCCAGTGGCCGGACTTCTGCCACAGCGAGACATCGAGGATCTGCGGGCAGCGCACCTCGCCATAGCCGGTCTGGCGGTACACCTTGCGCATGTACTGCTCGACCACCTGCCAGATCGACCAGCCCTTGGGATGCCAGAACACCAGGCCCGGGCCTTCTTCCTGCAGGTGGAAGAGGTCCTGCGCCTTGGCGATCTTGCGATGGTCGCGCTTCTCCGCCTCTTCCAGCTGGGTCAGGTAGGCCTTGAGGTCCTTGTCGTTCAGCCAGGCGGTGCCGTAGATGCGGCTGAGCATCTGGTTGTTGTGGTCGCCGCGCCAGTAGGCGCCCGCCACCTTCATCAGCTTGAAGCTGCGCAGCTTGTCGGTGCCGGGCACGTGCGGGCCGCGGCACAGGTCGGTGAACTCGCCCTGCGAATACAGCGACAGGTCCTCGTTGGCGGGGATCGATTCGATGATCTCGGCCTTGTAGGCCTCGCCGATACCCTTGAAGTAGGCCACTGCATCGTCGCGCGACTTCACACTGCGGCTGACCGGATGCGCTTCCTTGACGATCTTCTGCATCTCCGCCTCGATCGCCGGCAGGTCTTCCGGCGTGAACGCACGCTCGTAGGCGAAGTCGTAGTAGAAGCCGTTGTCGATCACCGGGCCGATGGTGACCTGCGCGCCGGGGAACAGGCGCTGCACGGCCTGCGCCAAGAGGTGCGCGGTGGAGTGGCGCAGGATGTCGAGCGCCTCCGGCGACTTGTCGGTGACGATGGACAGCGCGGCGTCATGGTCGATGCGGAAGCCGGCATCGACCAGCTTGTCGTCGACCTTGCCGGCCAGGGTGGCCTTGGCCAGGCCGGCGCCGATCGAGGCGGCGACCTCGCCCACGGTGACCGGGGCGTCGAACTGGCGGACGGAGCCGTCGGGAAGGGTGATGTTGATCATGCGTAGCGGGCTCTGGAAACGAAAAAAGCGCCGAGGCGCCCTTCGAATGAATCGAATGCGTCGGCGGGTTCAGCGATGGGCGATGGTAGTGCTCATGTCGCACGCTCGGCCGGCGTTGCCGCAGGCCACCTTCTCCGGACCGGGGTCGTCCCGGTTGCCGAAATGCTAACGAGAAAGCGCTGCCCGCACAACACGAGCGCTAGGCCAGCAAGGTCGCCATCGCCCGCCGATAGCGCGCAGCGATGGCCTCGCGGTCGCGATGGCGGCCGTCCTCGACCACACGCAAACCGGCGACTTCGACATCGCGCACCACGTTGGCGTTGCCGCTGAACAGCCAGCGGTCGATGACATCGGCCCCCGTCGCGCCAGCCAGGATCGGCGCATCCGCATCCAGCACGATGCGGTCATCGGCGGCAAAGCCGGTGCTGTCCGCCGCGCTGGTCAACGCACCTTCCAGCAGGCTCGCACCGACGCTGGGCGAGTCCATGCTGCTGGCGATATTGCGGCGCTGCGCGCGCAGGCGCTGCCCGTATTCCAGCCAGCGCAGCTCCTCCACCGGCGACACCGAGATGTGCGAATCCGAGCCCACGCCCCAGCGGCCGCCGGCATCCAGATAGTCAGTCAACGGGAACAAACCATCGCCCAGGTTCGCTTCGGTGGTGGTGCAGATCGCCGCCGTGGCGCCGCTGCCGGCGATGCCCTGCACTTCGGCAGCGTCCAGATGGGTGGCATGCACCAGCGTCCAGCGCGCGTCGACGTTGGCGTTGTCCAGCAGCCACTGCACCGGGCGCGCGCCGCGCACGGCCACGCATTCGTCCACTTCGGCGGTCTGCTCGGCGATATGGATATGGATGCGCGAATCCTCCGGCAACGCCGCCAGCACCTCACGCATCGCGTCTTCCGGTACCGCGCGCAGGCTGTGCAGCGCGCAACCGATGCGCACCGCATCGCCGGCATCCGCGCGCAGCATGTCGAGCAGGCGCAGGTAGGCATCGACCCGGTGACCGAAGCGCTGCTGGCGCGCGGACAGCGGGCGCCCATCGAAGCCGCCGGTCATGTACAACACCGGCAGCAGGGTGATGCGGATGCCGGTCTCGCGCGCGGCGCGCAGCAGCGCGCGCGACATCGCGGCGGCGTCCGCATATGGCTGACCGTCCGGCGCATGGTGCAGGTAGTGGAACTCGCAGACCGTCGTGTAGCCGGCTTCCAGCATCTCCACGTACAGCTGCGCCGCCACCGCATGCAGCAGCTCCGGATCGAAGCGCGCGGCCATCGCGTACATGGTTTCGCGCCAGGTCCAGAACGAATCGGCGGGATCGGTCTGGCGCTCGGCCATGCCGGCCATCGCGCGCTGGAAGGCATGCGAATGCAGGTTGGCGATGCCGGGAAGCGACCAGCCGCGGCCGTTGCGTTCGGGTGCGTCGATGGCGTGCATCGCGCCATTCTGCCGGAGCCGCATCGGCCGCGCATGCGACAATCGTTCGATGTCGATGCATCCCGATCCCGAAGCGGGCCTGGACGGCCTGTTGTCGACACAGCTGTGGAAGCGCCGCGCCGTGCTCTGGGGCGGCGCGGTGCTGGTCGCGCTGGCGGCCATCGCCTTCGCCAAGGCCGGCGATGCCGCATTCCACCTGTTCTCGCGCGCCACTTCGGCATCGCCGTGGTGGGCGCTGGCGATCACTCCGACCATGTTCGCCGTGCTGGCCTGGGCCACTTCGCGCGGGCTGCAGGCGACCCGCGGCAGCGGCATCCCGCAGGTGATCGCCGGCCTGCGCATGGACGAGGCGCAGCGCCAGCTGCACCTGTCGCTGAAGGTGGCGGCGGCCAAGATGGCGCTGACCGTGGCCGGCCTGCTGGGCGGCGCCTCGATCGGCCGCGAGGGTCCGACCGTGCACGTCGGCGCCGGCATCATGCAGGCGCTGGGGCGGCGCTTCGGCTTCCACGACGACTACCAGTCGCGGCGCTTCCTGCTGGCCGGCGGCGCCGCCGGCATCGCCGCCGCGTTCAACACGCCGCTGGCCGGCGTGGTGTTCGCCATCGAGGAACTGGGCGGCGCCTTCGAACACCGCTTCTCCGGCACCCTGCTCACCGCGGTGATCGTGGGCGGCGTGGTGTCGCTGGCGGTGCTGGGCAACTACACCTATTTCGGCCACGTCAACATCGTGCTGCCTCTGCGCCAGACCTGGCTGGCGGTGCTGCTGTGCGGGACCGTGTGCGGGCTGGCCGGCGGCTTGTTCAGCCGCCTGCTGCTGGCCTCGATGGACGGCCGGCCACGCTGGCTGGGCAAGCTGCGCCAACAGCGCCCGGTGCTGCTGGCATGGCTGTGCGGGTTGGCGCTGGCGGGCTTGGGCATCGCCTTCGGCAACGGCGCGTTCGGCACCGGCTACGAGGAGGCGCGCAGCCTGGTGCAGGGCCATGCAACGGTCGGCCACGAGTTCGGCATCGTCAAGTTCGCCGCCAACCTGGTGTCGTACCTGGCCGGCATTCCCGGGGGGCTGTTCTCGCCGGCGCTGGCGGTCGGCGCCGGGCTGGGCCACAACCTGTCCGCGCTGCTGCCGGGCACGCCGGCCACTGCGCTGGTGCTGCTGGGCATGTGCGGCTACCTGACCGGCGTGACCCAGGCGCCGCTGACCTCGGCGGTGATCTCGATGGAGCTGACCGACGGCCAGGACATGCTGCTGCCGATCCTGGCCACCGTGCTGCTGGCGCGCGGCACCTCGGCTCTGGTCTGCCACACGCCGGTCTACAAGGCACTGGCGCAACGCCTGCTGCCGGTGAATCCTCCCAAGCCACCTCCCCTGGAAACCGCCACGTGAGCGAATCGCATTTCGATGGACTGCTGCTGGCCCCCGCGCTGGCCACGCTCGATGCCGAGACCGGCTACGGCCTGGTCGAGCACGGCGCGCTGGCGTGGAGGAACGGCCTGCTGACCTACGTCGGCCCGCGCGACGGCCTGCCCGGCGATCCGGACACCCTGGCCGACGAGCTGATCGAAACCGATGCGCTGGTCACCCCCGGCCTGGTCGATTGCCACACCCACGCAGTGTTCGCCGGCGACCGCGCCGCCGAGTTCGAGCTGCGCCTGCAGGGCGCCAGCTACGAGGCCATCGCGCGCGCCGGCGGCGGCATCCTCTCCACCGTGCGCGCGGTGCGGGATGCCGATGAAGACGAGCTGCTGCGGCAGTCCGAACCGCGCATCGCCGCACTGCTCCGCGACGGCGTGACCACACTGGAGATCAAGTCCGGCTACGGCCTGGACTTCGACAACGAACGCAAGATGTTGCGCGTGGCGCGCGCGCTCGGCGAGCGCTTCGGCATCACCGTCAAGACCACTTATCTCGGCGCGCATGCGCTGCCGCCGGAGTACAAGGACGATGCCGACGGCTATATCGATGCGGTGATCGAGTGGATGCCGCGCCTGCAGGCGGAAGGCCTGGTGGATGCGGTGGACGCATTCTGCGAGGGCATCGGCTTCACCCCCGCGCAGACGCGGCGCGTGTTCGAGGCTGCGCGCGCGCTGGGCCTGCCGGTGAAGCTGCATGCAGACCAGTTGAGCGACCTCAGCGGCGCGGCGCTGTCGGCCAGCTTCGACGGCCTGTCCGCCGACCACATCGAATACACGAATGACGACGGCGTGCGCGCGATGGCCGCGCACGGCACGGTCGCGGTGCTGCTGCCCGGCGCCTTCCACGTGCTGCGCGAGACCAAGCTGCCGCCGATGGAGGCGCTGCGCGCCCACAAGGTGCCGATGGCGGTGGCCACCGACTGCAATCCCGGCACCGCGCCGCTGCAATCGCTGCGGCAGGCGATGCAGCTGGCCTGCACGCACTTCAAGCTCACCCCGGAGGAAGCCCTGCGCGGCGCCACCGTCAACGCCGCCAAGGCGCTCGCGCTGCATGACCGGGGCATGCTGCGCACCGGCCTGCGCGCGGACTTCGCCCTGTGGCGCATCCAGCGCCCCGCCGAGCTGTGTTATTGGTTGGGCGGACAACTGCTCGATGCCACCTATGCCGGCGGTCGCCGGCTCGCCTGACCTGCTACGGAGAACGCCATGCGCCATCGCCTGCTCGCCCTTTCCCTCCTGCTCGCCCTGACCCCGGCCGTTGCAAGCGCGCAGTCGCAGGAGGCCGCGCAGCGGTTGGCGCAGGACGCGGTGATCGTCGATACCCATATCGATGCGCCCGGCATCCTGATGGACACGTGGGCCGATCTTGCGTCCGAGGCCAAGGACCGCGAGTTCGACTACCCGAGGGCGCGCGCCGGCGGCCTGGACGTGGCCTTCATGTCGATCTACACCTCGCCCGGGCAGGACGCCGACGGCAGTGCCTGGCAGATCGCCAACGCGATGATCGACGGCATGGAGGCGCTGGTGCAGCGGCACCCGGACAAGTTCGCCGTCCTCACCTCGCCCACCGATACGCAGCGCCTGCTGCAGGGTGGCCGCGTGCTGCTGCCGCTGGGCATGGAAAACGCCGCGCCGCTGGGCGACAAACTCGCCAACGTGGAGTTCTTCTTCGATCGCGGCGTGCGCTACATCACCCTGGCGCACAGCGCGGCCAACCGCATCGCCGATTCATCGTACGCGCTGGAAAAGAAGTGGAACGGACTCAGCCCGTTCGGCCGCGACGTGGTGCGGGAGATGAACCGGCTCGGGATCATGGTCGATGTCTCGCACCTGGGCGACGCCTCGGCCGAGGAAGTGATCGCGCTGAGCCGCGTGCCGGTGATCGCCAGCCACTCGGCATTCCGCCACTTCACCCCCGGCTTCGAGCGCAACATCAGCGACGAACTCGCCAAGGCCGTGGCGGCCAGCGGCGGCGTGGTGCAGGTGCCGTTCGGCACCGCCTTCATCGACCCGGCCAGTGCCGCCGACACCCAGGCGCATTTCCGCGCGCGCAACGACTTCAACAAGCGCAACGCGGAACTGAAGGCGCAGGGCCAGCCGGAGCAGGACCGCAAGGCCTTCGACAAGGCCTGGGCGGACGCGCACCCGACCCGCGAGAGCACGCTGGCGCAGGTGCTCGACCAGATCGATTACGGGGTGAAGTTGATCGGCGTGGACCACATCGGGATCGGCTCGGATTTCGACGGCGTGGGCGGCGAACTCCCGGGCGAGCTGAAGACGGTGGCGGATTTCCCGAACCTGGTCGCCGGCCTGCAGGCGCGCGGCTATGCCGATGCCGACATCCGCAAGATCCTGGGCGGCAACCTGCTGCGGACGTGGACGGCGATCGAAGCCGGCGCTTCGCGCTGAGAGCGCATCCTCATCGGCCAATGAAAACACCGCCGGTTGGCGGTGTTTTCATTGTTGGGGTGCGACGGCATCAGGGCTCGGCGGGCGCGAAATCCGCCGCCGTCAGGATCCGCTGCGGCTTGCCCTGATCGTCCAGGAACATTCGGTGCCCTCGTCGTTGTAGAAGAGCATCCCGGCCATCGGTCGGGGGTGGAGGTGCTCCTGGCCCGCGACGATGGCGTCGGGAAACAGCGCCTTGCTGGAAATCGCCATCCGCAGCGTTCCATCCGGCTCCCGCACGTTGATGCGCTTGACATCAATGATGTCGAAGCTGGCATTCCGGTTGCTGGCCACCCCCCATCAGGAGGCTGGCGCAAACGCCAATGGTGAGTACGCCTGCAATGCGGTTCGACATGCCTGGCTCTTGGCTGGATGGGAATCGATGACTAGTGTTTTATGTATGCATAACACCAAGTGCATGCCGAAAGTCGCCCACGAAAAACCCCGCCAACCGGCGGGGTCTTGATCGAAGCCCGGACGGACCGGATCAGGCGGCCTTGGTCGCCTTCTTGGCCACGACTTTCTTGGCCGCCTTGGCGGCTTTCTTCGCGACCGGCGCGGCGGCGCTGCCGGCGGCCTTGCTCACGGCCTTCGAACGGGCATTGCCGTAGCTGCTGTTGTAACGCTTGCCCTTGGCGGTCCTGCGGTCGCCCTTGCCCATGTCGTGCTCCTGGTCTCGTGCCGGCCGCGGCGGATGGCCACGGCATGCGGGTTAAACCCCCATTTTAACAGAAATCAACCCTGCGCCGTAGCCGAGAGATGGATCAGTCGCATGTTGGTCAAGTGCGCCGCAGCCAGCAGCAGCCCGCCCGCAACCATCATCCCGGCATGCAGCCAAGCCTCCACCCCGTCGCCATGCGAATGAATCGGGCCGAAGGTGGTGAACCACAGCAGGCCCAGCGCCGGCAACAGCAGGCCCCAGGCCCGGTAGGCTCGGTGTCGGCGCCAGCCGATGCTCAGGGTCACCCCGGCCAGCAGCGTGGCGAACACCACCACGGCCTGGTCGATGTCGATCCAGCCGCCCACACCCAACCCGAGGGTAGGGAGGATCGCCAGCAACAGAGGCATGGCCGCGCAGTGGATCGCGCACAGCATCGACGCCGCGAACCCGACGCGGTCGGCTTGTTGCAGGCGGGAGGCAGGACGGGCCATGGAATCGTCGGGCATGTGGTGTGCTGAGTTGAAATAATATAACGTAAAGAAATGTTCGATGCCCACTTTACCCTACCCATGGCGCCTGACGTTCACCTCTCCAACATTTCCCGCAAGCCGCTTGGCCTCGCGATCTGCCTGGCCCTTCTGCCCGCAGCGGCGCTCGCGCAACAATCGACCGAAGACCCGCATCGCAAAGATCCCCATCGGCTCGACACCGTGGTGGTCACTGCCTCGCCGTTGCACCAGACCGCCGCCGAACTGGTCAAGCCCGTCGAGGTGCTCGCGGGCGAGAGGCTGGACGAGGCCAAGTCCAATACGCTGGGGCAGACGCTCGAGCGCACTCCGGGCATCCAGAGCACCTCGTTCGGCCCGGGTGTTGGCCGTCCGGTGATCCGCGGACTGGACGGCGCGCGCGTGCAGGTGGTCAGCGACGGCATGGGCAGCGGCGATGTCTCCACCCTCAGCGCCGACCATGCCGTGAGCGTGGAGCCGTTCCTGGCCGACCGCATCGAGGTGATGAAAGGCCCGGCCACCCTGCTCTACGGCAGCGGCGCGATCGGCGGTGCGGTCAACGTCGTCGATGGCCGCAACCCGGACGCGCTCGGCGAAGAGCCTTTCAGCGGAAGGGCGGAGTTGCGCGGCGGCAGCAACGGCGATGAGCGCACCGGGATGTTCCGCATCGATGGCAGCACCGCCACGAGCGGATCGGGCTTCGTGTTCCATGCCGACGGCCTGTTGCGAGAAAGCGGCGACATCCGCATCCCCGGTTACGCTGAAAGCGCCGCGCGACTGGCAGCCGAAGGCGAGACGCCCGACCCGGCCACGCGCGGCATCCTGCCCAACAGCGCCGTCCGCACCCGCAGCGGCGCGCTGGGCGTGACCTGGGTGGGTGAGCGCGGGCATCTGGGCGTCACTGGCAGCCTGTTCGGGACCGGCTACGGCGTGCCCGGCCACGATCATGGCGGGAATGGGCACGGCAACGCAGCCGCCGCCGATGACGGCGTCCGCATCGGCCTGGACCAGCGCCGCCACGCGCTGCACGGCGGGCTGGACGACATCGGCATCTTCAAGACCCTGCGCTTCAAGTACGTGCAGACCGACTACACGCACACCGAATACGAAGGCGGCATCCCCGGCACGGTGTTCGACAACCGCAGCGACGAGATGCGGCTGGAGCTGGTGCATCACGATGTCGCCGGTTGGCAGGGCGCGTTCGGCCTGCAGGCTGGCAAGCGCGATTTCGACGCGCGCGGCGACGAAGCCTTCGTGCCGCCCACCCGCGGCCGCGACCTCGGCGTGTTCTGGATCGGCCAGCGCGCCTTCGGCCCGCTGCAGCTCGAGATCGGCGCGCGCCACGACCAGGGACGCGTCGAAAGCGATCCGCTGACGGCGATCCCGGGCCGCGTTACCCGCCGCGACTTCGACACCCACCACGTCTCTACTGCGCTGCGCTGGAACGTCGATGAACACCTGCACCTGAAGCTCGGCCTCGACCGTGCGCAACGCGCGCCCTCGGCGGAGGAGCTGTATTCCAACGGCCTGCACGTGGCGACTTCCAACTTCGAGATCGGCGAGGACCGACTCACGCCGGAAACCGCGAAACGCGGCGAATTCGGCATCGGCTGGCGCAACCCGCACATGCGCATCGAGCTCTCCGCATGGCTGGCGCGCTACAGCGACTACATCCACCTCTCGCCACTGCTCGCACGCGGAGCTGACGGCCACCTGCATCCGGTCAACGTCGACGGCACGCCCATCCAACTGTGGAACCAGGGCGATGCGCGCTTTCACGGTTTCGAGATCGAAAGCGAGTTCACCCTGTTCGACCGCGGCAATGGCCACCTGGACGTGCGCCTGTTCGGCGACAGCGTGCGTGGCACGCTGGGCGGCAGCGGGATGCGGGCGCGCACCGTGGGCGTCCTGCACGAAGGCCATCTGGACAGCCATGCGGGTGAGGTTTCGATGGCCGGCAACCTGCCGCGCATGGCGCCCGATCGCATCGGCGGCGAGCTGCGTTGGGAAGCGAACGACTGGCGCGCATCGCTCGGCGCGATCCGCACGCTCAGGCAATCGCGCACCGCGCTTGGCGAAACCGCGACGCCCGGCTACACGCTGGTCGATGCCCACTTCGCCTGGCATGGCGATACCAACGCGGGCAACGGCTGGGAACTGTTCATCGACGGCCACAACCTGCTGGACGAGGAGGCGCGCCCGCATACCTCGTTCCTGAAGGACCTTGCGCCGCTGCCCGGCCGTGGCATCGTCGGCGGCGTGCGGCTGTTCTTCTGAGGATGGCCAACCCGCCCGCTTGCGCGATGCCCGATGGCGTCCGCGGCCAGCATGTCGCCATCGACGATGCGCGGGTCTTCGTGCGTCGCTGGCAGGCAGGCGAGCGATGCGGCCGCTGCGCCGATCGTGCTGCTGCATGATTCGCTCGGTTCGGTCGCGCAATGGCGCGATTTCCCCCGGCATCTTGCCGAGGCCGCTGCACGCGAAGTCATCGCCTACGACCGCCGCGGCTTCGGTGAATCCAGCGTGATGCCCGCACCGGCCACGTCCCGCATCGCGAATGCGAGGCGGGGGTGGTCGGGTTGGTGCGGGACTTCCTGGGCGCGGCCGCTCAGGCCGGCTGATTCGCTAACGGGCGCACTTCGCGCATAGGCCGTGCACTTCCAGCGTCTGCGCCTGTGGCACGAAGCCCAGTTCGCGCGCACGCAGGTCCAGTGCATCGACCACGCCCTTGTCCTCCAGCTCCACCGCCGAGTGGCAGCGGTCGCAGATCAGGAACGGCACCGAATGCTGATCCGCGTTCGGGTGGTGGCAGGCGACGAAGGCATTGACCGATTCCAGCTTGTGCACGAAGCCGTTGGCCATCAGGAAGTCCAGCGCGCGATAGACCGTCGGCGGCGCGGCGGCGCCCGGACCATCGCCGCTGCGAACCTGGTCCAGCAGGTCGTAGGCCTTGATCGGCTGGCCGGCATCGGCGATCAGGCGCAGCACGTGCGCACGGATCGGCGTCAGGCGCAGGCCACGCTCGCGGCAGGCGCGCTCGACCGCCACGACGAACCCGTCGGCATCATCGACGTGATGCTCCGGGTCCGTGCAGTGGTGGTCGTGATCGCTCATGCAAGGATGATGCGGGCGATGCGGCCTGCTCTCAAGCCTGCGGGATGCGTGCCAGCGCGGCATCGATGCGCCTGAGCGCCTCGTCGCGGCCGGCCAGGTACACCGTGTGGGAGATGTCGGGGCTGACCTGCGTGCCGGTGATCGCCACGCGCATCGGCTGCGCGATCTTGCCCATGCCGATGCCCAGCGCCTCGGCGGTGGCTTTGAGCGCCTCGCCGATCGCCTCCGCGTTCCAGTCCGGCAGCGCCGCCAGCCTGCCACGCGCATCGGCCAGCGGCGCGCGCGCGACCTCGGTCAGGTGCTTGGCGACCGCCGCGTCGTCGTAATCGGCCAGCGGGTTGAACCAGACCGCGGATTTTTCCGCCATCTCCTTCAGCGTCTGCACGCGATCGCGCAGGGCGACGACGATGTCGGCGGGTGCCGGGCCTTGCGCAAGCTCGTAGCCCGCCTGCTCCAGGTGCCAGACCAGATGCCGGGCAACGTCTTCGGGCGCATCGCTCTTGAGGTATTGCTGGTTGAGCCAACCGAGCTTGGCCGGATCCAGGCGCGACGCCTTGGCGTTGACGTCCTTGAGGTCGAACAGCGCGATCATCTCGTCGATCGAGAAGATCTCCTGGTCGCCATGCGACCAGCCTAGCCGCACCAGATAGTTGAGCAGCGCGTGCGGCAGGTAGCCGGCATCGCGGTACTGCATCACGTCCGCCGCGCCGGTGCGCTTGGACAGCTTGGCGCCCTGCTCGTCCAGGATCATCGGCAGGTGCGCGAACAGCGGCGGCGTCTTGCCCAGCGCGTGGTAAAGGTTGATCTGGCGCGGAGTGTTGTTGACGTGGTCGTCGCCGCGCACGACGTGGGTGATGCCCATGTCGATGTCGTCCACCACCACCGCGAAGTTGTAGGTGGCGTAGCCGTCCGGACGGAAGATCACCAGATCGTCCAGCTCGCCGTTCTGCCATTCGATGCGCCCCTTGACCAGGTCATCGAACACCACGCTGCCCTCGTCCGGGTTGCGGAAGCGGATCACGCGGTTGGGATCGTCGCGCCATCCGGCGTTTTCGGTTCGGTACTTGCCGCGATAGCGCGGCTTGTCGCCGGCCGCCATCGCCGCTTCGCGCATCGCGTCCAGTTCTTCGCGCGTTTCGTAGGCGTAATAGGCCTTGCCTTCGGCCACCAGTTGCTCGGCCACCTGTTTGTAACGGTCCAGGCGATCGGTCTGGTAGACCGGACCCTCGTCGTAGGACAGGCCGAGCCAGTCCATCGCCTCCAGGATCGCGTCGATGGCCGCCTGCGTGCTGCGCTCGCGGTCGGTGTCCTCGATGCGCAGGACGAACTGTCCGTTCGCGCGACGTGATGCCAGCCAGCAATACAGCGCGGTGCGCGCGCCGCCGATGTGCAGGTAGCCGGTGGGACTGGGGGCGAAGCGGGTGCGGACGGTCATGGCGGCAAGCGTGGCGGAAACGCTTATTTTAGTGCAGCGGGCACCAGCCACCGCATCCACCCTAAAATACGCGGATGACCACGCTTTTCATCGCCGACCTGCATCTGGAAGATGCGCGCCCGGATACGACCGACGAATTCCTGCGCTTCCTCGATGAAGAAGCGCGCGGTGCCCGGGCGCTCTACATCCTCGGCGACCTGTTCGAGGCCTGGGTGGGCGACGATGATCCATCCGACACCGGCGCGCGCGTGGCCGAAGGGCTGGCTGCACTGGCCGGCAACGGCAGCGAGATCGCCTTCATCCACGGCAACCGCGACTTCCTCCTCGGCCACGATTACGCGGCGCGTTGCCGGATGCGGCTGCTGCCTGATCCTTCGGTGATCGTGCTCGAAGGCGAACCCACGCTGATCGGCCACGGCGACCTGTACTGCACCGACGACACCGGTTACCAGCAGTTCCGCGCGATGACCCGCACCCCGCAATGGCGCGCGCAATTCCTCTCGCAGCCGCTCGCCGCCCGCCTCGCCTTCGCGCAGCAGGCGCGCGAAGCCAGCAAGGCGCACCATGGCAAATTGCGGCAAGCCGGTACCGCCGAAACCATCACCGATGTCGCGCCGGAAACCGTCGACTCCGCTTTCGAGCGCTATGGCATCCGACGCATCATCCACGGCCACACCCATCGCCCGGCCGTGCACACCGATGGCGATCACGCGCGCATCGTGGTCGGCGACTGGTATGGCGAGGCGCCTCGCTACCTGCACGCCGATGGCGATGGATTACGGCTGCTGCCCTTCGCCTGAGAATTTCTCCGGCGCGTCCGCACAGCCGCGGTGTTCGACGCCTTCGATCACGAAACGCGCGACATGACCGTAGCGCCGGTCGGACATGCCATCGCTGCATTCCCCCGGCCGGATGTCGAGCACGTAGTCGCCCCGCGCCTCGCTTCCCGACCAGCGCCAACCTGCCCCTTGCTGCAATTGCCTGGCCTCGAGATGGCGGCCATTCGGGTCTTCCATCGTCGTGTAGTGCAGGCGATTGCCATCGATATCGATATTCCAGAACGGCTCAGTGCCGATCACCTTGAACCGGAGCTGCGCGGCGGTCGCAGGCTGGCCCACGGGCGCGGTGGAAACCGCCGGCTCGGCGGCAGCTGGCGGCGTCGAACGGTCACATGCAGGCAACATCAGACCCGCGATCAGGGGCAGGAGCAAGCAAATGGCACGCATCGGGCATGTTTTCCGGACGATCAAGTGCTGCAGTCTAGGCCCGGACAGGTGATTGATGCGTCATGCCTGTGCGGCTTCCGCGGCATCGCACAAATCCTGCAGTTCATCCGCATCGAACCCCGCCATCAGCCGCGCCTCGGTATTGAACGGGCCATGCAATACCCCGCCGGTGTATTCCTGCAGCAACTCGCGGAAGCGCGACCTCGGCTCCACGCCTGCGCGCTCGCAATGCCAGCGATACCAGCGCGAACCCGACGCGACGTGGCCGATCTCCTCGCGCAGGATCAACTCGAGGATCGCGACCGTTTCCACGTCGCCCAGTGCCTGCAGCTTGGCGATCATCCCGGGCGTCACGTCCAGCCCGCGCGCTTCCAATACGCGCGGCACCAGCGCCATCCGCGCCAGGCCATCGTGCGCGGTCTTTTCCGCCATTTCCCACAGGCCGTTGTGGGCGTCGAAATCGCCGTAATCATGGCCCAGCTCGTTGAGGCGTTGACGCAACATCATGAAATGTCGGGCCTCGTCGTCGGCCACCTGTACCCAATCGGCGTAATAAGCCGGAGGCAGGCCACGGAAGCGATGGATCGCGTCGCAGGCGAGGTCGATGGCATTGAATTCGATGTGGGCGACGGCGTGGATGAAAGCGGCAAGGCCGGCCGGGCTGCCGAAACCACGCCGCGGCAGTTCACGCGGATGCACCAGGCGCGGGCGCGGCGGGCGGCCCGGCATCGAGATCGGGTCGGGCGGCGTCGCATCGTCCGGCATCGACAGCTCGCCACGCGCGAACTCCGAAGCCATGCCGCGCGCGGCGGCGGGTTTCTCGATGATGCCGCCGGTTGCCAGCACCTCGCGCGCGGCATCGAACAGCGTCCGGCGGGTCGTGGCGATCTGGTTCATGACGCGCGGGGCATCACGCGCGGCGCTTCGCCTTCGCCTCGTCAGAGCGCTGCGCCTGCAACGCCTCGAAATAACCTTCGCCCACGCCGGTGACGTACTCGCCGGAGAAGCAGGAGGTGTCGAACTTCATGCCCGGGTGCTTGGGCCCGGCCACGGCGGCTTCGAGGTCCTGCAGGTCCTGGTACACCAGCCAGTCGCAGCCGATCAGTTTCTCGATGTCCTCGACGCTGCGGTCGTGGGCGATCAGCTCGGTCGGCGTCGGCATGTCGATGCCGTAGATGTTGGGATAGCGCACCGGCGGCGCGGCGGAGGCCAGATACACCTTCTTCGCGCCCGCATCGCGCGCCATCTGCACGATCTGTTGGCTGGTGGTGCCGCGCACGATCGAATCATCGACCAGCAGCACCACGCGGTTCTTGAACTCCAGCGGGATCGGGTTCAACTTGCGGCGGACGGATTTAGCGCGCTCGCCCTGCCCCGGCATGATGAAGGTGCGGCCGACGTAGCGGTTCTTGATGAAGCCCTCGCGGTACTTCACGTTGAGCACGTTGGCGATCTCCAACGCGGAGTCGCGGCTGGTGTCGGGGATCGGGATGACGACGTCGATATCGTGGTCGGGCCGCTCGCGCAGGATCTTCTCGCCCAGCGCCACGCCCATGCGCATGCGCGCCTTGTGCACCGAGATGTTGTCCATCATCGAATCCGGGCGCGCGAAGTACACGTACTCGAACACGCACGGACGTGGCGCGACATCCCCTGCCACCACGCGATGGTGCAGCTGGCCATCGGCGGTCACCACCACCGCCTCGCCCGGCTCGACATCACGCACGCGCTCGAAGCCGATCAGGTCCAGCGCCACCGATTCGGACGCCAGCGCGTATTCGTCGCCCTGCGGCGAGCTGCGCTTGCCCAGCACCAGCGGGCGGATCGCGTTCGGGTCGCGGAAGGCGACCAGGCCCAGGCCCATCACCATGCACAGCACCGCGTAACCGCCCTTCGCGCGCCTCATCACGCCTTCGACCGCCCGGAAGGCGGCATCGGCATCCAGCCCGTCCTGCTGCGCCAGTTCGTGCGCGAACACGTTGAGCAGCACCTCGGAATCCGACTGCGTGTTGACGCTGCGGCGATCCTGCTCGAACACCTCGCGTCGCAGCGCCTCGGTATTGATCAGGTTGCCGTTGTGCGCCAACGCGATGCCGTAGGGCGAATTGACGTAGAATGGTTGCGCCTCGTCGCTGCCCTCGCTGCCCGCGGTCGGATAGCGGCAATGGGCGATGCCCACGTTGCCCTGCAGCAGCGACATCATGCCGATGTCGAATACGTCGCTGACCAGCCCGTTGCCCTTCTCCACGCGGATCTGCGTGCCGTTGCTGGTGGCGATGCCGGCCGCATCCTGCCCGCGGTGCTGCAGGACGGTCAGTCCGTCGTAAAGGCGGGCCGCCACTTCGGTGTGGCTGACGATGCCGACGATGCCGCACATGTGGTTGTCGCTCCGGTCTAGGACGAATGGATGGAAATGCCGGCCATCAGGGATGCGGCCGGACGATGCCGCCGATCCCCAGCTTGGACTGTGCCTGCTCGCGCAGCTTTTCGGCGGCGGCGCGGTCGGCGACCGGACCGATCCGGACCCGGGTGCGCATCCCGTCGTCCGTCCTCACCGTTTCGGTGAAAGCCGAAAGCCCGGCGGCGCGCGCACGGTCGCGCAATGCCGTCGCGGCGGCCGGATCGGCGAATGCGCCGAGCTGCACCGCAAACCCGACATCGGCAACGGCGGGCTTGGGCTCTGCCTTGGCCGGCGCAGCCGGCGGTGCCGGCGGTGCCTTGGCTGCAGGCTTCGTGGGCGGCTCCGCAACCGGTTTCGCCGATTCGACCACCGGCTTGACGGCCGGCGGCGGCGCGGGCACAGCTTGCGCCGGCGGCCCGTCCGACGCGGCGGCATCCAGTGCGACTACGCTGGCGTTCACCTTGTCGCTCACCTGCAGGGCGCTCAGGCGCGCATCCTCGGCTTCGGCACGGGTGGAGAACGGACCGACGCGCACGCGCCACGCGCTGCGCCCGGACAAGGTGGCAGACTCGGCGTAGGCGGAGAGCCGTGATCGGACCAAGGCCGCTACCATCCGGTCAGCCTCGGCAGAGCTGGCGTAATGCCCGAAGTTGACGGCGTAAGCGCCGGCCGCCGTGGCCGGCGGTGCGACGGTATCCTGCGCGGGGGTTGCGGCCGGTGCGGCGGACGGCCCATCCATGCCGGCGACGCCTCCCGCAGGGACATCGCCGGGCGCGCCCAGCGGCAATTCCCGGGTCTCGAACCCGTCGCGCGGCGCATCGGTGACCGTCATCGGAATGTCGGTCACGCCGCTGTCGGGCGCGGGACCCTTCACGATCATGGGCAGGAAAACGACCGCCAAGGCGATCAGCACGATGGCGCCGATCAGGCGCTGCTTCAGGGGACGTTCCATCGGCGCGCAGGGGGAGAGGGAAACGCGATTATACCGCCATGGGCGATGGCGCTTCCCCTGGCGCGAGTCGAAGCAGTGCTTCGCCAGCGGCATGGAACCCGCCGAGCACGAGGATGCGGTCGCCACGCACGGCATCGCCGAGGGCGCCCTGCAACGCCTGCCCGACGTCCGCCCAGCGCGTCGAAGGTGCCGATGCCACCGGCCTGATGCGCGATGCCAGCGCCTCCACGTCCAGGCCACGGGCGCCGGCCGCCCCGCTGCCCGCCAGATGCCAGGCATCGACGACGCCCGCCAGGGCCGCAGCAACGCCCGCGACGTCCTTGTCCGACAAGGCCGCATACACCGCCAATGTCCGGCCCCTGGCGGGTGCCGCCCGCAACGCTTCGGCCAGGGCCCGCGCCGCCTGCGGGTTGTGGCCGACATCGACCAGGATCTCGATCCCGGCGCGGTCGAACCGCTGCAGGCGCGCACGCGCGTTCGCCCGCGCGATGCCCCGCGCATGGACATCCTGCTCCGCTTCGAACCCGATCGCGCGCAACGCGGCGATGGCGCAGGCGGCGTTGCGCAGCTGCACCGGCGCGCTCAGCGCCGGCATCGGCAATAGCATTTCAAAGCCGATCTCGCGCCATCGCCAATGGCCGGCATCCACCGGCTCGGCGAAGAAATCGTTGGCGATGCGCCAGCTGGACGCACCGATGGCATATGCATGGCGCAGCACGCTGGCCGGCGGATCGTCGTCGCCGAGCACCAGCGGTTTCCATGGCCGGGCAATGCCGGCCTTTTCGTAGCCGATGGCCTCGATGTCCTCGCCCAGCCATTCCTGGTGGTCCAGATCGACGGTGGTGATCACGGCGCAATCGGCATCGACGATGTTGACCGCATCCAGCCGGCCGCCCAACCCGACCTCCAGCACGGCGAGGTCCAGCGCTGCGCGCTCGAACAGCCACAAGGCCGCCAGGGTGCCGGACTCGAAATAGGTCAGCGAAATATCGTCGCGCGCGGCTTCGACGGCATCGAAGGCGGCGACCAGTTCATCGTCGTGCACATCGACGCCTTCGATGCGGACGCGCTCGTTGTAGCGCAACAGGTGCGGCGATGTGTAACTACCCACGCGCCAGCCGGCTTCGCGCGCGATCGATTCGATGAAGGCGACCGTCGAGCCCTTGCCGTTGGTGCCGGCGACGCTGACGACCTGCCGCGCCGGCTTGCCGATGCCCATGCGCGAAGCGACTGCACGCACGCGCTCCAAGCCCATGTCGATTTTCTCGGGATGCCGGCTTTCCAGCCGTTCCAGCCATCCGGCGAGTGTCCGGGGGTTCGCCTCGCCCATCGTCACAGCGCGCGATGCACGGCTTCGCCGAACAGGGCCGTGTGGTGATTGGAATCGTTCAGGCGCACCACGTCGAGGCGCTCGACATCGGTGCCTTCGAGCAGGTTGAGCGTGGTCGGCGCCTGGCGGAATCGCCAGAAATTGGACAGGGGCATGCCCAGCACCCGGCACAGCAACGCGCGATTCACCGCGTCATGCGCCACCACCAATACCGTGGCGTCATTCTCCAGGCCCTCGCAGGCGCGCACGAACGCGGGCCAGGAGCGATCGAACACCTGCTGCAGGGATTCGCCGCCGGGCATCTGCACGGTTTGCGGGGCCTCGCGCCAGGCGCGCATGCGCCCGGGATCACGCGCATGGATTTCACTGGCCAGCAGGCCTTCCCATTCGCCGTGGGCGATCTCGGCCAGTCCTTCGTCCAGCGCCAACATGGATGCCCGCGCTTCGCCCAGCGCGAGTTCGGCGGTGCGCCGCGCCCTGGACAGCGGCGAGGCGACCGCGCGATCGATCCGCAGCTCGCGCAGGCGTTTCCCCAGCGCGTGTGCCTGCGCTTCGCCCGTCGGCGAGAGCGGGATGTCGGCCTGCCCTTGGTAGCGGCCTTCGGCGTTCCACGGGGTTTCGCCGTGGCGGGCAAGCAGGATCCTCATGGCGGGCGTCGGCATCGTTTGCTGCGGCGCGTCAGCCTAGCAGTTCGACCGCCGCTTTACCCGGCCGTAGTAGTCTGGAATCCTTTCCACGGAGCGGCATCCATGCAGGCCAAGGGCGAATTCGAGGTGATCCGCATCCCGCAGGGCGAACTGGACATCGGCGGCGGCGCGAGCATCGGCCATTCGCGCTTCGACAAGCGTTTCCACGGGCCGCTGGACGCGACCGGCGTGGTGCACATGCTGGCGGTCATGTCGCAGATGCCAGGGTCGGGCGCGTACGTGGCGATCGAACGGATCGAGGGCACGCTGGAAGGCCGCGCGGGCAGCTTCTTCGCACAGCACTCCGGGGTGATGGACCGCGGCCAGCCTTCGCTGGACCTGACCGTGGTGCCCGATACCGGCACCGCTGAACTCACCGGCCTGCGCGGGCGCATCGCCATCGACATCGTCGACGGCAAGCATCATTACGCCTTCGACTACGATTTCCGCGATTGAACCGGTACGCAAACGAAGAACGCCGGCACGAGGCCGGCGTCTTCGCTTAGCGTCGGGCGATGCCGCTTACTTCTTCGGTGCGACGCCCATTTCCTCCAACAACCGCGGCGCCGGATAGACCTCCTGCATGATCCAGCGCATGTAGCGCTGGTCAACCGAGATCATCCGGGTCATCTTCGGGTCGAAGACCCAGTTCGAACTGACCGATTCCCAGTTGCCGTCGAACGCCAGGCCGACCAGTTTGCCTTCGGCGTCGAGCACCGGCGAGCCGGAATTGCCGCCGGTGATGTCGAGGTCGGAGAGGAAGTTGACCGGCACCGTCTTCAGGCGCTTGTCATCGAGCCCGCCATAGCGCTTAGCCGCCACTGCATCGATCAGGGCCTTGGGCGCATCGAAGGGCTCCTTGCCGGTGGCCTTGGCCGGCACCTGCTCCAGCAGGGTGAACGGCGCCTGCTTGCTGCCATCGGTCTTGGTGTAGCCGGTGACGTTGCCGAAGGTGATGCGCAGCGAGGAATTGGCATCCGGGTAGACCGCCTCGCCCTTCGCCTTGCGATAGTCCATCACCGCTTGCAGGTAGGTCGGGCGCGCCACCAGCACTTCGCCGGCCCGGGTCTTGGCCTGCGTTTCCAGCTGCATCAGGGTCGGCATCACCGCCACGGCGTATTGGATGGCCGGATCCTCGCTCTTCTCGAATGCGCCGCGATCGGCGGCAAACCACTTCATGCGCGCATCGGCGGTTTTCAGCTCGCTCTTGCCCATGCGGTCGAGCGCACGGTCGACGGCCGCGGCATCGTTGCCGCCCAGCCACGCGTCGATCGCCGGCACGCGCTGGTTGGCCGGCAGCTTCAGGTATTCCATCAGCCAATAGCGCTGCAACTCGCGGTCCATCGATGCCTCGTAGCGGCGCTCCATCTGCTTCAGGCTGCCTTCGATGCCCGGCAAGTCGCGTTGCTGGTAGCCGGATTCGCGCTCGGCATCGGGCTTGGCACGTTCGATCGACAGGCGATACAGCGAAACGGCCGTATTGCCCAACGCACCGCCGGTCTGGCGCATGACCAGGTCGCGCTCGCGGGTGGCGCGGCTGGTGGCATTGAGCTCGAGCAACTTCGCGTGGGCGGCCAGCGCGGCCTCGCCCTTGCCGCCCTGCTTGGCCAGCCATGCCAGCACGGCGGCTTCTTCACGTTGCTTGGTTTCCGCCGCGCCGATGCGCTTGAAGCCTTCCAGCTGGCCGTCGTAGTTCTTCAGCACGTTTTCCCAGCTACGCATGGTGCTGGCGTACTTCACCTGGATGTCCGGGTTTTTCTCGCCGGCGGTCTGCACCATAGACGTAAGCTTCTTGTAGTGCGAAGCGATGGTCGGATACGCCCACTGCGAGGTGTTGTCGAACTCGTCGGCAAGCGCGTAGCGACTGGTGCTGCCCGGGTAGCCGGCCACCATCACGAAATCACCGACGCCCAAAGGCTTGTCGGCGAACTTCAACCAATGCTTCGGCCGGTAGGGCACGTTGTCCTTGCTGTAGGCCGCCGGCTTGCCGTCCTTGCCGACGTAGGCGCGATAGAACGAGAAATCGCCCGTGTGGCGCGGCCACATCCAGTTGTCGATCTCGCCGCCGTAGTTGCCGACCGACGCGGGCGGCGCGTAGGCCAGGCGCACGTCCTTGATCTCGATGTTCTTGAACAGCCGGTAGGTATTGCCGCCGAAGAAGCTGTAGAGGCGGCAGCGATAGCCACCATCGCCCTCGCACCGGGAGATGAGCTGCTTTTCGAGGTTTTCGACCGCCTGCGTGCGCTCCATCGGCGTCTTCGCCGCGGCGATGGCCTGCCTGACCTGCGCAGTCACGTCGCTGATCTCGTCGAGCACGTAGATGCGCGCATTCGGGCCGGCGGAAAGCTCGTCGGCCGGGACCGCGGCATTGAAGCCGCTCGCGATCAGGTTGCGCTCGGGTGTCGAGTTGAGCTGGATCGCGCCGTAGGCACAGTGATGGTTGGTCGCGACCAGACCCTGCGGCGAGACGAAGCTGGCGGTGCAACCGCCCAGCGACACCACCGCGCCGAGCGGGTCGCCGGTCAGGTTGGCGAGCTGCTTCGCATCCAGCTTCAAGCCAGCCTTCTTCAGCGACTTGGAAATCTCGGGCAATTGCTGCGGAACCCACATCCCCTCGCCTGCCTGAGCAGCGGTGGTAAGTCCCAAAGTAGCCACGGCGACGGCCGCGGCGAGTACGGTGATGCGCATGATTTCTTCCGGTGTAGTGAACCTGTGGAGTGTAGCCCGCGGCGACACCCGGCCCGTGTGACAAAGGTCATGGCCGGATGCCGCATTCAGGGGGTGCGCGATCAGCGCGGCAGGTTCATCTCGTTCAGCAACCAGTGCGCCGGATAGACCTTGTCCATCAGCCAGCGCATGTAGCGCGCATCGACATGCACCGCGCGCTTGTAGCGTGGATCGAACATCCAGCTGGCGCTGACCGATTCCCAGTTGCTATCGAAGTTGATGCCGATCAGCTTGCCCTGCGCGTCCATCACCGGCGAGCCGGAGTTGCCGCCCGTCGTATCGAGGTTGGTGAGGAAGTTGACCGTCTGCGTCTTCAGCACCGGGTCCGCCGTGTTGCCGAAGTCGCCCTTGGCGATGGCATTGCGGAGCGCTTCGGGGGCATTGAACGGATCGATGCCAGTGTGCTTGTCCATGATGCCGGCAACCGTCGTCACCGGCGTGTATGACACGGCGTCGCGCGGCTGCAGCGATTGCACGCGGCCAAAGCTCACGCGCAGCGTGGAGTTGGCGTCTGGGTAGACCGCACGGCCTTGGCTTTCGCGGAATGCGATCAACGCACGCATGTAGGCCGGGCGCAGGCGAAGCAGGTCGCCGCTCTCCGCCTTGCCTTCCTCTTCCATCCGCAGGATCGCCGGCATCAACATCTTCGCGGCCTTGAGCATCGGATCATCGGCGGCCGCGAGCGCTGCACCATCGACCTGCATCCAGCGCAGGCGTTCGGCCTCGACGCCCAGCTTCGTGCCGGCGTAGAGCGCGTCGAGCGCCTTGCCGGCAGCCGCTGCATCGGCGCCAAACACGACATCGACTTCCGCGATGCGCTGGTCGGCCGGCAGCGCGTAGTAGCGCTTGAGCAAATCCGCCAACATCGCCTTCTCGACTTCCGGCGCGTAACGACGCTGCACTTGCTTGAGCTGGCCTTCGATCAGCGCCTCGTCGCGCTGCTGGTACCCGCTCTCGCGCTGCGCGTCGGGCTTGCCGCGCTCGATCGCCAAACGCTGCAGCGTGATGGCCGAGCGCAGCAATTGCGGCACGCCCCGCATCATCGAGAACAGCTGGTCGCGTTCGCGGGTGGCTTGGCCTTCGGCCAACAGCCGTTGCATGGCCTCGATGTCGGCGCGCGTCGCCTTGGCATTCGACTGCTTGCCCAGCCAGGCGAGCATCGCCGCTTCGTCCGCGCGGCGCACGCTCACCGCATCGCTGCGCTTCAGGCCTTCCAGCTCACCCTGCGCGCGCTTGAGCGTGTTCTTGAACGATTGCACCTGCGAGGCGTACTTCACCGCCGCATCCGAGCCTTCCGGCGCACTGGCGGCGATGTCCTTCAGCAGGCTGTCGAACAGCTCGATGCGCGAAGGCAGCTGCCATTCGATCTGGTTGGCGAACTCCGACGCGCTGCGATGGCGATACGTGGTGCCCGGATAACCCGCCAGCATCGCGTAATCGCCGTCCTTCACCGGCGCGGTGCTCACCTGCAGGTGCGCGGGCGGCGCGTAGGGCACGTTGTCCTGGTTGTACGCGGCGGGCTTGCCGTCCTTGCCGACGTAGGCGCGAAGGAAGGTGAAATCGCCGCTGTGCCGCGGCCACATGAAATTGTCGATTTCATCGCCGTAGTTGCCGATGTCGCGCGGCGGCGCGTACACGAGGCGGATGTCTTTCAACTCGAGCTGCTTGACCCGGTAGAAGTCGGTGCCGTAGTACATGTTGACGATGCTGCAACGGTAGCCGGCGTCGGCTTCGCAGGCCTTCACCTCGGTCTTGGAGGCGGCGTCGATCGCATCGAAATAGGCACGACCGGTCTTGCCGCGCGCTTCCTTCAGGATCCGGTCGGTGATCTTGTCGAAGCCGGTGGTGACCAGCACCCGGAAATCTGGGTTGGCCGGCAACTCGCCTGCCATGTCCGGTGCGACGAAGCCATTGAGGATCAGGTCGCGCTCCTTGGAACTGTTGTACTGGATCACCCCGAAGGCGACGTGGTGGTTGGTGACGATCAACCCCTTGTCGGAAACGAAGGAGCCGGTCGCGCCGCCCACCTTCACCACCGCGGCCAGCGGCGGGCGGGTGACGTCGGCCAGCTTGGCCGGATCTCCCTTGTATCCGGCCGCCTTCATCCGCTGCGCGATGCCGGGCAGCTGCATCGGCAGCCACATGCCCTCGTCCGCGCGTACCGGGCCATTGGCCGCCAGCCCGCCCACCATCGCCACGCCCGTGGCCACCGCCAACATCGTCTTGCGCATCCGCCTGCTCCATCAATTGATCGGGCCATTATCCGTCCGTTGGCGCATCCGGCATGTGCAGGCAGTCACGTCCCGCGCGGTAAAATGGCGTATTGCACCGCACAACGGACCCCAGCATGACGCAGCAAACGATGAAGGCGCTGGTGAAGCGCGAAGCCGGCAAGGGCATATGGATGGAGGAAGTCCCCATCCCGGTCGCCGGCCCCAACGAGGTGCTGATCAAGATCGAGAAGACGGCGATCTGCGGCACCGACCTGCACATCTACCTCTGGGACGAATGGAGCCAGCGCACGATCAAGCCCGGCCTGGTGATCGGCCACGAGTTCGTCGGCCGCATCGCCGCGATCGGCCCGGGCGTCACCGGCTACGACATCGGCCAGCGTGTCTCGGCCGAAGGCCACATCGTCTGCGGCCATTGCCGCAACTGCCGCGCCGGCAAGCAGCATCTGTGCCCGAACACGGTGGGTATCGGCGTGAACCGCAACGGCGCCTTCGCCGAATACATCGTGATGCCCGCCACCAACCTGTGGCCGATCCCCGACCAGATCCCCAGCGAACTGGCCGCGTTCTTCGACCCCTACGGCAACGCCGCGCACTGCGCGCTGGAGTTCGACGTGGTCGGCGAGGACGTGCTGATCACCGGCGCCGGTCCGATCGGGATCATCGCCGCCGGCATCTGCAAGCACATCGGCGCGCGCAACGTGGTGGTCACCGACGTCAACGACTATCGCCTGAAGCTGGCCGCCGACATGGGCGCGACCCGCGTGGTCAACGTATCGAACACCAAGCTCAAGGACGTGATGGCCGACCTGCACATGGAAGGCTTCGACGTGGGCCTGGAGATGAGCGGCAACCCGCGCGCCTTCGCCGACATGCTCGACTGCATGTACAACGGCGGCAAGATCGCGATGCTGGGAATCATGCCGAACGGCGCCGGCATCGACTGGGACAAGGTGATCTTCAAGGGCCTGACCCTGCACGGCATCTACGGTCGCCGCATGTACGAGACCTGGTACAAGATGACCCAATTGGTACTGAGCGGGTTCCCGCTGGGCAAGGTGCTCACCCATCAGTTGCCGATCGGCGATTTCCAGAAGGGCTTCGAGCTGATGGAAGGCGGCAAGTCGGGCAAGGTGGTGTTGAGCTGGAATTGACGAATGCCTCGCGCATCGGGCAGCCGGGACTGCCTGTGCGCGACCGTCGTGCGGCAGGGACGCCGCCGATGACCCCACATGGATGTACTCACGGCGTATCGGGCACAGGCAGCCCCAGTCGCCAGATGCGCATGGAGCCAAGATGTCCCTGACCGAACGCTACGCCACGACCCTCGACGAAATCCGCGACGCCGGCCTGTTCAAGTCCGAGCGCATCATCGCCAGCCCGCAGTCGGCCGAGATCGAACTGGCCGACGGCCGCAAGGTGCTGAACTTCTGCGCCAACAATTACCTCGGCCTCGCCGACCACCCGGACATCATCGCGGCCGCCAAGGACGCGCTGGACACGCACGGCTTCGGCATGGCTTCGGTGCGCTTCATCTGCGGCACCCAGGACCTGCACAAGCAGCTGGAAGCGACCATCGCGGACTTCTTCGGCACCGAAGACACGATCCTCTACGCCGCCTGCTTCGACGCCAACGGCGGCCTGTTCGAGCCGCTGCTGGACGAGCACGACGCGATCATCAGCGATGCGCTGAACCATGCCTCGATCATCGACGGCGTGCGCCTGTGCAAGGCCAGGCGCTACCGCTACGCCAACTGCGACATGGCCGACCTGGAAGCCCAGCTCAAGCAGGCCAAGGCGGATGGCGCACGCACCATCATGATCACCACCGACGGCGTGTTCTCGATGGACGGCTTCATCGCCCCACTCGACGAAATCACCGCGCTTGCCGAGAAGTACGGCGCAATGGTGCATATCGACGAATGCCACGCCACCGGCTTCCTCGGCGCGACCGGTCGCGGCAGCGCCGAGGTCAAGGGCGTGATGGACAAGATCGACATCTTCACCGGCACGCTGGGCAAGGCGATGGGCGGCGCACTCGGCGGCTTCACCACGGCGAAGAAGGAAGTGATCGAGCTGCTGCGCCAGCGCTCGCGCCCCTACCTGTTCTCCAATTCGTTGCCGCCGCACGTGGTCGCCGCCGGCATCAAGGCCTTCGAGATGCTCTCGTCCGCCGGCGACCTGCGCGAGCAACTGGTCGATAACACCGCCTATTTCCGCAAGGAAATGACCGCGCGCGGCTTCGACATCAAACCCGGCGTGCATCCGATCTCCCCGGTCATGCTCTACGACGCACCGCTGGCACAAAAGTTCGCCGAACGCTTGCTGGAAGAAGGCATCTACGCGATCGGCTTTTTCTTCCCCGTTGTGCCCAAGGGGCAGGCGCGCATCCGCACCCAGATCAGCGCCGCGCACACGCGCGAGCATCTGGACCGTGCGATCGACGCGTTCACGCGCATCGGCAAGGAACTGGCCGTCATCGAAGGTTGATCATTCGCCGCGCAATGCGGCGATTTCAACCTCGGTCAAATCTCGCCAAGCGCCCTTGGCGAGATCGCCCAGCGCCAGCGGGCCGATACCGATGCGGACCAGTCGCAGGACCTCGTAGCCCAATGCCGAGAGAATGCGGCGGATCTGCCGGTTGCGGCCCTCATCCAGTTCGATCTCCAGCCATGCGTTGCGTTCGCCGACGCGCAGGATCCGCGCGCGAACCACGGCCAAATGCTCACTGCCCTCTACCTCGACGCCCGCCTCCATTCGCGACAGGCTCGCTAGATTCGGGATGCCGGCGACCTGGACGTGGTAGGTCTTGGATGGGCCGGTCGCCGGATCGGTGATCTTCGCCGCCCATTCGGAATCACTCGAAAACAGCAGCAGCCCTTCACTCGCCTTGTCGAGCCGTCCGACCGGCGCGATCCAGCCCACATCCGCACCCTCGAAACACCGATAGACGGTATCGCGCGAACGCTCGTCGCGGACCGTGGTCACCAGACCGCGCGGCTTGTTGAGCATCAGGTAACGCTGGCCAGGTGAGCATAGAGGCTCGCCGTCGATGCTGACGCGTGCATCCGTCCCCACCACCGGCGCTTCCGGATCGAGCACCCGCGCACCGTTCAGCTGCACGCGGCCCGCCCTGATCTGGGCCTCGGCACGCGAACGCGACATGACGCCCTGCTTGGACAGCCAGCGCGCCAACCCGATGCGCCGGCCGGGACGCGCCATCACCGTGGTCGACCGTGCTTACTGCGCCTGTACCGGTGGCGCCGGGGCTGCGGCTTCGGCGGCAGCGGGTTTGCGAGGAACCACGCGCACGCCCTTCGCCTTCATCCAGGCGTCGAATTCGTCGGCAGTCATGCGCTTGCCGTTCTGCGTCATGTTGAAACGCCAGGGCGTGTTGTCCCACTGCGTCTTCGGACGGTAGGCGGCCGGGTCCTTCGGATCGATGGCGCTGGGCGGCGGGATCGCGTTGGCGACGCTCCGGCAGCCCTCGATCTTGATGCGCAACAGCACGCGACTGACCGAATATGCTTCGTCATAGGCCTGCGACAGCACCCCGGTCGGAGATCCCAGCACGCTGCCGCTGGCCGTCAATTCGGACGAGACCGGCAAACCCAGGGTGCTTGTCGAAAGCGCCGGCAAGGCCAGCGGGACGCCGTTGCATTGCGGCGTCTGTGCCAATGCGATGCCGCAGGGCGCGAACAACAGCACGGCGAATGCGAGGGATTTCACTGGTGCTGCTCCCGACGAATGCGTTGCAGGCAGTGTAAGGAACAGCATCCGCCGGCTCAACCTCCATTCGACGCGCGAAGTGAACAGGTTGCATGTACCGGACGACGGCATCCGGAAAAAACGAAACCCGGCCGAAGCCGGGTTTCGCGTGTCGCCGATGACGTCCGGATTACTGGACGTTGAGCTCGGTGCGACGGTTGGTTTCGTTCTTGCACTCCGGCAGGGTCTGCGGAGTCGGCTCCAGCGGGCGGCTCTCGCCGTAACCGACCGGACCCACCATGCGACCGGCATCGATGCCGTTGCTGGTCATGTAGTCGTACACGGCGCGGGCGCGACGCTCGGACAGGGCCTGGTTGTAGGCGTCGCTGCCGCACAGGTCGGTGTGACCGGCGACTTCAACGCGCATTTCCGGATAACGCTGCAGAATCGAAACGGCCTCGTTCAGGATGGCGATGGCATCCGGACGCAGGGTCGACTTGTCGAAGTCGAAGTTGACGCCCTTGAGGTCGATGGAGACCTTGACCTCGCAGCCGTCCGGACCGACGGTGGTGCCGGCGACCGAGTTCGGGCACTTGTCGTTGCAGTCGTTCACGCCGTCGCCGTCGCTATCCATGTCGGCGCAGGTCGGTGCGGGCGGTTCCGGTGCCGGGGCAACCGGGGCCATCGGCTCCGGCCCGAGGGCCACGGTCAGGCCGACCGAGGCCAGCAGGTCGACAAACTGGTTTTCCTGCTGATTGGCCGGACGGGCCTGCAGGTCGTCGAAATCGACGCGGGTGCCAAGTTCGGTGCGCAGGTCGACGCGACCGAAATCGAACTGGAGACCGGCACCCAGATTGACGGCGGCATTGTTGTCTTCATGCTGGGCCGGGCAGGAGGACTGCATCGGGAACCCGGAGGCCGGACCACAGGTTGCCTTGAACTCTTCCTCGTGGCGCTGCATGCCGACACCGAACTTCAGGTACGGCCACCACTTGCTGTCCGCATTGCGGAAGTGGTAACGCGCATCAATCGAAGCGCCGTACTGGCTCCACCACAGATTCGGGTTGGAGGTCTTGTCGGGATTCTGATAGTTCAGTTCCAGATCCACCGAAACGTTCGGGGTCCAGAACTTGCCGAAGCCGAGGGTGCCGAAAATCGCATCTTCAGTGCCGCGGTCCTTGTCCTGGAAGTTCACGCCAGTCGAGGCGGACACATACCAACGGTCGTCGAACTCCTGGGCGGCGGCGGCCTGCGCCACGCCCATACCGCACAGCAGCGCGGCGCAGAGGAGTTTCTTGTTCATGCTGAGCTCCTTGATCGAAATGTCAAACAAAGTGTGATGAAACGATAGTGCCGGGAAACATGTCTCAGGACGGCCACTGGCGCGCGTCACCGGAACGCAAGGCTACGGTTGCCCGTGTGAAAGCCGCGTTAACGATAGCATAACAGTTGGGGCTGGGCAGCATGGCCCGTTAAGTTTACGGCCATGCGAGCGCGCCGTTGCCTCGCCTCCGTGCATGGGTTCGTGCCGATATCCTGCTGGACGGGATGCATCGGAGGCGTACCGGCACACCCGTGCCGGGAGGCGCGGGACAGCCGATCTGCTCGACCAGCCCTGTTCAGGTGAGGTTCCGTTTTGGCCCCTTACCTTTCGCGCACTTTTCAGGGGCCGCCCATTCAGGAAACTGCGGCCGCTTGGCGGATATCCCGCCCAGGGCTTGAAGGTGAGCCGTAGAGCCGCCGCCCTCCCCATGACGCCATGTCGCGATTCCACGAGTCCCGGTCCGCCGGCCGCTCGCGCGCGCGACGCAACGAGCAAGGAGTACGACGATGAAACTGGCCTGGATTCTCTGGTTGGCTTCGATTCTCCCCCCGCAGGCAGCGGATTCGCTGTGCCTGTCCACCACGCTTTACCTGGAGGCGCGCAACCAGTCCGTGCTTGGCCAGAAGGCCGTGGCCGAGGTCGCCCTGCGCCGCCAGGACAGCGGCCTGTGGGGCGATTCAATGTGCCAGGTGGTGACCGCCCGCAAGCAGTTCGCACCAACTCTGGTCTCTCCCCAGACCCGGCTCGGAAATACCGAAGCCTGGGCGCAGGCGGTGACCATCGCCATCGAGGCCGAACAGAACTGGGCGCTGCCCACCGGCCAGCGCAAGGAAATCGTCCCCGGCGCCAGCCACTTCATGGCGCACGATATCGCCAGCCCCAGCTGGCGCAACGCCTACCAGGTCGCCACGATCGGCGACCACACCTTCCTCAAGGTCCAGCCGCTTCGCGCCAAGCGCGGCTGACCTTCGAGGACGCCTCCCCGGCCCGGCCGGTACGGAACCTGCCCGCCCCATCCGTTTTGGACTCGATTGGCGCATCATGGCGGTTCCCCCATTCACGGAGTCGCCATGAAGCTATATTCCAAGCCCGGTGCCTGCTCGACCGCCGACCACATCGCCCTGCAATGGACCGGCCAGCCCTTCGAGGTCGAAGTCGTCACGCAGCAACAGATCAAGGAACCGGACTTCCTCGCCATGAATCCCGCCGGCGCGGTTCCGGTGATCGTGGATGGCGACTTCGTACTGACCCAGAATGCGGCGATCATGGGTTACATCGCCGACAGCTACCCGCAAGCCGGCCTGGCAGGCGACGGCAGCGCGAGGCAGCGCGCCGAAGCCACCCGCTGGCTGGCCTTCTGCAACTCCGACCTGCATCCGTCGTTCACTCCGCTGTTCGCGCCCGGCCTGTTCGTGCACGACTCTGCGCAATACGACGACATCCGCGAACTGGCCCGTCAGCGCGTGCGCCGGCATTACGAAACCGCGAACAAGCGCCTGGGCGAAACCGGGAACTGGCTGGCCGGCTTCCGCAGCTTCGCCGACCCGTACCTGTTCATCACCATGGGCTGGGCGAAGAAGCTGGGCGTCGAGCTCTCCGATCTGGCGAACCTGCAGGCATTCCACAAGCGCATGTCCGAGGATGCGGGCGTGCAGGCAGCACTGAAGGCCGAAGGCCTGATGTAAGCCGTCCTGCCCCGCATGCCACTAGCCACGCCCGCGTCAGCGGGCGTGTGCACATATATATGTTGGATGCCGCTTCGCCGCCTGGCCCGCGACTCAGGCGTCCGACGGATCCGGCACACGCACCGCGCCTTCCATCAGCACCCGCGCGCTGCGGCTCATCACCGCCTTCCTGACCGTCCATTGGCCATCGACCTGTTCGGCCGCCGCGCCCACGCGCAAGGTGCCGGAAGGATGGCCGAAACGCACCGCCTCGCGCGTGCCGCCGCCCGCCGCACGGTTCACCAGCGTGCCCGGCACAGCGGCGGCGGATGCGATGGCGACCGACGCGGTACCCATCATCGCGTGATGCAGCTTGCCCATCGACATCGCACGCACGCGCAGGTCGATGTCGGCGGCATCAATTTCCTTGCCGCTGGACGAAACGTAGCGCGCTGCCGGTGCCACGAACGCCACCTTCGGCGTGTGCTGGCGCGTGGCCGCATCCTCCACCTTGTCGATCAGGCCCATCCGCACCGCGGCATGCGCGCGGATCGATTCCAGCATCGCCAGCGCCTTGGCATCGCCATTGATCGCTTCCTGCAGTTCGCTGCCGGTGTAGCCGATGTCGGCCGCGTTGACGAAGACGGTGGGGATGCCGGCGTTGATCATCGTCACCTCCAGCGTGCCCACACCCGGGACTTCAAGCATGTCGGTCACGTTGCCGGTCGGCAGCATCGCGCCGCCGCCTTCACCCTCCCCTTCGTCGGCCGGATCGATGAACTCCAGCACGATCTCGGCCGCCGGGAAGGTCACGCCATCCAGCTCGAAATCGCCGGTTTCCTGCACCTCGCCCTGACTGATCGGTACATGCACGATAATGGTCTTGCCGATGTTGGCCTGCCACACGCGCACCGCGAACGTGCCGTCCTGCGGCAGGCGGGACGTGTCGATGAAGCCCTGACTGATCGCGAACGGCCCCACCGCGGTCGAGAGGTTGCCGCAGTTGCCGCTCCAGTCGACGAACGGCGTATCGATGGATACCTGGCCGTAGAGGTAATCGACATCGTGGCCGGGCTGGGTGCTCTTGGCGATGATGACACACTTGCTGGTGCTGGAGGTCGCGCCGCCCATGCCGTCGGTGTGCTTGCCGTACGGGTCGGGCGAGCCGATCACGCGCATCAGCAAGGCATCACGCGCCGGGCCGGGCACTTGCGCCGCGACCGGCAGGTCCTCCAGCCGGAAGAACACCCCCTTGGAGGTGCCACCGCGCATGTAGGTGGCGGGAATGCGGATTTGCGGCTTGTGCATGGTTTCGTCTCGTTCGTCGGTGCGCGGGCCTTAGCCCAACGCGAACAGGTCTTCCTGATGTTGCGGGCTGGCAGGCGGCAGCAGCGCCAGCGCCCCAGCACATCGTAGCGATAGGGCGTGACGTGGTGGCCATCAGGCTCAGCCGGCTTGGCTCGCCGCGAGGAAATCCTGCGCGAAACGCTGCAGCACGCCGCCGGCCTCGTAGATCGACACTTCCTCGTCCGAGTCGAGCCGGCACAGCACCGGCACCTCGACGATGCCACCATCCTTGCGGTTGATCACCAGCATCAGCATCGCGCAAGGCGACAACTCGCCCGCTACATCAAACGTCTCGGTGCCGTCGATTTCGAGCGTGTTGCGGTTCACGCCCATCTGGAACTGCAGCGGCAGCACGCCCATGCCGATCAGGTTGGTGCGATGGATCCGCTCGAAGCCTTCGGCTGCGATCGCCTCCACGCCCGCCAGGCGCACGCCCTTCGCCGCCCAGTCGCGCGAACTGCCCTGCCCGTAATCCGCGCCGGCGATGATGATCAGCGGCTGCTTGCGCTCCATGTAGGTCTCGATCGCTTCCCACATCCGCATCACCTTGCCTTCCGGCTCGATGCGGGCGAGCGAGCCCTGCTTCACTTCGCCCTCCGCCACCGCCATCTCGTTGACGAGCTTGGGGTTGGCGAAGGTCGCGCGTTGCGCGGTGAGGTGGTCGCCGCGATGCGTCGCGTAGGAATTGAAGTCTTCTTCCGGCAAGCCCATCTTCGCCAGGTACTCGCCTGCCGCGCTGGACGCGAGGATCGCGTTCGAGGGCGAGAGGTGGTCGGTGGTGATGTTGTCGCCCAGCACCGCCAGCGGCCGCATGCCCGTGAGCAGGCGCTCGCCGGCCAGCGCGCCCTCCCAATACGGCGGGCGGCGGATGTAGGTGCTCATCTCGCGCCAGTCGTACAGCGGGCTGACCGGCTCGCCGTGCTCGACATGCAGCTTGAACATCGGCTCGTACACCTTGCGGAATTGCTCGGGCTTGACGCTGGCCTTCACCACCGCGTCGATCTCGGCATCCGTCGGCCAGATGTCCTTCAGGCGGACCTCGTTGCCCTCGGCATCCATGCCCAGCACGTCCTTTTCGATGTCGAAGCGGATCGTGCCGGCAATGGCGTAGGCGATGACCAGCGGAGGCGAGGCGAGGAAAGCCTGCTTCGCGTACGGATGGATGCGGCCGTCGAAGTTGCGATTGCCCGACAGCACCGCGGTCGCATAGAGGTCGCGGTCGATGATTTCCTGCTGGATGGCGGGATCGAGCGCGCCCGACATGCCATTGCAGGTGGTGCAGGCGAACCCGACGATGCCGAAGCCCAGTTGCTCAAGATCGTCCAGCAGACCAGCTTCCTGCAGGTACAGCTCCACCGCCTTGGAACCGGGCGCAAGCGACGTCTTCACCCACGGCTTGCGCACCAGGCCACGCGCGATGGCGTTGCGCGCGAGCAGGCCCGCGGCGATCACGTTGCGCGGGTTCGACGTATTGGTGCACGAGGTGATCGCGGCGATGATCACCGCGCCATCGGGCATCTTGCCCTCACGCTCTTCGGCGCGCGCCTTGTCCAGATCGACCGCGATGCCGCGCTCGGCCAGATCGCTGACCGGCAGGCGGCGATGCGGGTTGGACGGCCCGGCCATGTTGCGACCGACGCTGGAGAGGTCGAAGCGCAGCACGCGCTCGTACTCGGCCTCCACCATCGCATCGGCCCACAGGCCCGCGGCCTTGGCATAGGTCTCGACCAGTTGCACCTGCGATTCCTCGCGGCCGGTCAGGCGCAGGTAATCGATGGTTTGCGAGTCGATGTAGAACAGCGCGGCGGTCGCGCCGTATTCGGGCGTCATGTTGGAGATCGTCGCGCGATCGCCGATGATCAGGTGCGCCGCGCCTTCGCCGAAGAACTCGATGTAGGCGCCGACCACCTTCTCGTTGCGCAGGAACTCGGTCAGCGCCAACACGATGTCAGTAGCGGTGATGCCCGGCTGTGGCTTGCCGGTGAGCTCGACGCCGACGATGTCCGGCGTGCGCATCCACGAGGCGCGGCCCAGCATGACGTTCTCGGCCTCCAGCCCACCCACGCCCACCGCGATCACGCCCAGCGCATCGACGTGCGGCGTGTGGCTGTCGGTGCCGACGCAGGTGTCGGGGAAGGCGACGCCGCCATCGACATAGATCACCGGCGACATCTTCTCCAGATTGATCTGGTGCATGATGCCGTTGCCCGGCGGGATCACGTCGACGTTCTTGAACGCCTTCTTGGTCCACTCGATGAAGTGGAAGCGATCGGCGTTGCGTCGGTCCTCGATCGCGCGATTCTTGGCGAAGGCGTCTGGATCGAAGCCGCCGCATTCCACCGCCAGCGAGTGATCGACGATGAGCTGGGTCGGCACCACCGGATTGATCTGGGCAGGATCGCCGCCCTGCTCGGCGATGGCATCGCGCAGGCCGGCCAGATCGACCAGCGCGGTCTGCCCGAGGATGTCGTGGCAGACCACGCGCGCCGGGAACCACGGGAAATCCAGGTCGCGGCGACGCTCGACCAACTGGGCGAGGTAGGCATCGCGCATCGCCGGATCGGCCTTGCGCACGATGTTCTCGGCGTGCACCTTGGCGGTGTAGGACAGCTTGTCCCATGCGCCGGGCTTGAGGGCATCGACGGCCTCGCGCGCGTCGTACCAGTCCAGCCGGGTGCCGGCCAGCGGCTTGCGGAAAGCGGATGGGGTCATCGGTCCAGCTCCTGCATGTGGGGTCGCGGACCGCAGATGGTCCGGGTAATCCTCCATTTTGCCAGACGCCCCGGCATGGCCCCGCCGCGCCACCGCATCGGGACCCGCCCATCCGTACATACGCCTCTGTATGCTCTGGACATGGACACGAACGCCTCGCCCTATCCGCACCTGTTTTCGCCGCTGGACCTCGGCTTCACCACCCTGCGCAACCGAGTGCTGATGGGGTCGATGCATACCGGCCTCGAGGATCGCGCGCGCGACTTCCCCAGGCTGGCCGCCTATTTCGCCGAACGCGCGGCCGGCGGCGTCGGCCTGATCGTCACGGGCGGCTTCTCGCCGAACGTGGCCGGTTGGGTCAAGCCGTTCTCGGGGACGATGCGCTGGCCATGGCAGCCCGCACGGCATCGCCAGGTGACCCGTGCGGTGCACGACAACGGCGCGAAGATCTGCATGCAGTTGCTGCACGCGGGGCGCTACGGTTTCCACCCCCTGATCGTGGGAGCGACGTCGCAGCAGTCGCCGATCACGCCGTTCAAGCCGCGCGCGCTCGGCGCAGGCGCGGTCGAGCGCCAGATCGATGCGTTCGTCCGCAGCGCCGGGCTTGCCCGCGACGCTGGCTACGACGGCGTCGAGATCATGGGCAGCGAGGGCTACCTGCTCAACCAGTTCACCGCCCCACACACCAATACCCGCGACGACGCCTGGGGCGGCAGCGTCGACAAGCGCATGCGCTTCGCGGTCGAGATCGTGCGCAGGGTGCGCGAGGCCTGCGGCCACGATTTCATCATCATCTACCGGCTGTCGATGCTCGACCTGGTCGAACGCGGCAACGACTGGCCGGCGATCGTGGCGCAGGCGCACGCGGTCGAGGCGGCCGGCGCCACCCTCATCAACACGGGGATCGGCTGGCACGAGGCGCGCATCCCGACCATCGCCACCTCGGTGCCGCGCGCGGCCTTCGCCGGCGTCACCGCGAAGCTGCGCCCGCACGTCGGTCTGCCGCTGGTGGCGACCAACCGCATCAACATGCCGGACGTGGCCGAGGCCTTGCTCGCACGCGGCGACGCCGACATGGTGTCGATGGCGCGGCCGCTGCTGGCCGACCCGGAATGGGCGATCAAGGCGCGCGCCGGCCGGGCCGAGCGCATCAATACCTGCATCGCCTGCAACCAGGCCTGCCTCGACCACGTGTTCCAGAACCGCGAGGCCACTTGCCTGGTCAATCCACGCGCGTGCCGCGAGACCGAATTCGACAACGTCCCTGCCACGCAGTCGCGGCGGATCGCCGTCGTCGGTACCGGCCCGGCCGGGTTGGCCTGCGCCGTCGCGGCCGCCGGCCGGGGCCATCGGGTGTCCTTGTTCGACGCCGCGGGCGAGATCGGCGGCCAGTTCAACCTGGCCAAGCGCATCCCCGGCAAGGAGGAGTTCCACGAAACCCTGCGCTTCTTCCGCCAGCGTATCGTCGAGACTGGCGTCGAACTGCGCCTGGGTGCGCTAGTCGGCGTCGAAACGCTGCAGGATTTCGATGTGGTCGTGACGGCGACGGGCGTCGTGCCGCGCAGGGTGGATTTTCCCGGTGCCGACGACCCACGCGTGGTCGGCTACCTCGACGTGCTGCAGGAACGGGTCGAAATCGGCCGCAACGTCGCCATCATCGGTGCGGGCGGCATCGGTTTCGACGTGGCGGAATACCTGGTCGCGGGCGCCGCGCCCTCCCCGAGCCTGGACATCGCCCGCTGGATGGCGGAATGGGGCGTGGACCCCGCCTACGAATCGGCCGGCGCGCTGGCGCCGGCGCATCCCGAGCCGCCGGCCCGCACCGTCTGGCTGCTGCAACGCTCCCCCGGCAAGCCCGGTGCGCGCTTGGGCAAGACGACCGGCTGGATCCATCGCGCCACCCTCAAGGCCAAGGGCGTGACCATGCTCGGCGGCGTCGCCTATCTCGGCATAGACGATGCCGGACTGCGGATCGCGGTCGGCGGCGAGGAGCGCACGCTGCCGGTCGACCATGTCGTGGTGTGCGCCGGGCAGGAGCCGCGCCGCGACCTGGCCGACGCACTGGCCGGCAGCGGCATCGAAACCCACGTCATCGGCGGCGCGGACGTCGCCGCGGAGCTGGATGCCAAGCGCGCCATCGAGCAGGGCACCCGGCTCGGCCTGCGGCTGTGAGCGGCGCCGCAATCAGCGCGTGTTGCCGCCCCGCCAGAGCCGCGACATCTCCAGGTAGGTGAAAGAAGCGGACCACGTGATCAGCAACAGGCCGGTGAGCGATTCCAGGCCGGAGACCAGACGGATCGCACCGACCGGCGAAAGATCGCCAAAGCCGACCGTGCTGTAGGTGACGGCCGAGAAGTACACGGCATCAAACAGGTGATCCATGCCGTGCTCGCCATGCACGAATCCGGCATCCGGCACCTTCACCAGCAGCCAGTAGGCCAGCCCGTAGCACCAGATCTCCAGCACGTGCAGTCCGAGCAGGGCGAAGATGATCTTCAGCATTTCCCGCCGCCCCGTGCCGGAAACCACGCGGTCTCCGGAATAGCGGCGCGCCAGCCAGTACACACCTTCGTAGTGGATCGAAACCGCGATGGCCGTGGCGGCCAACGCCACCACGGCGACCAGCAGGTGTTCCGCCCAAAGCTCGGTCGGGATCAGCCAGTCCATCCGCCGGGTGCGCTCAGCGCGCGCCCAACTCCACGTATTCGCGATCCTCGGGGCCGGTGTAGTTGGCGCTCGGGCGGATGATCTTGCCGTCCTCGCGCTGCTCGATCACGTGCGCCGACCAGCCCGTGGTGCGCGCGATGACGAACAGCGGCGTGAACATCGCCGTCGGCACGCCCATCATGTGGTAGGTCGATGCGCTGTACCAGTCGAGGTTCGGGAACATCTTCTTGGTGTCCATCATCAGGTTCTCGATGCGCTCGCTGACGTCGAACAGCGTCTGGTTGCCGCCGTCCTTGCACAACTTGCGCGAAAGCTCCTTGATGATCGGGTTGCGCGGATCGCCGATGGTGTACACCGGATGGCCGAAGCCGATGATGATTTCCTTGCGCTCCATCCGCGCCTTGATGTCGGCCTCGGCCTCGTCCGCGCTGCCGTAGCGGCTGATGATGTCCATCGCCACTTCGTTCGCGCCGCCGTGCTTCGGGCCACGCAGCGCGCCGATGGCGCCGGTGATGCACGAATGCATGTCCGAACCGGTACCGGCGATCACGCGCGCGGTGAAGGTCGAGGCGTTGAACTCGTGCTCGGCGTAGAGGATGAGCGACTTGTCCAGCGCGTCGGCATGCAGCTCGCTCGGCGGCTCACCGTGCAGCAAGTGCAGGAAGTGCGCGGCGACCGAATCGTCGTCCGTCTCGCAATCGATGCGGCGGCCGTTGCGGGTGAAGTGCCACCAGTACAGCAGCATCGAGCCGAAGCTCGCGATCAGTCGGTCGGCGATATCGCGCGCCTCGGCCGGCGGGTGGCCTTCACGCTCGGGCAGCACCGTGCCCAGCACCGAGCAACCCGTGCGCATCACGTCCATCGGGTGGGCATTGGCGGGAATGAGCTCCAGCGCTTCCTGCACGATGGCCGGCAGGCCGCGCAGGCGCCTCAGCTTGGCCTTGTAGGCCTTCAGCTGCGAGACGGTCGGCAGGCTGCCGTGCACCAGCAGGTAGGCGACTTCCTCGAAGGTCGATTTCGTCGCCAGATCCTTGATGTCGTAGCCGCGGTAATGCAGGTCGTTGCCGCTGCGACCGACGGTGCAGAGTTCGGTGTTGCCCGCGGCGGTGCCGGACAGCGCGACGGACTTCTTTGGCTTCGGCAGGGTGCTGGTGTTCTCGCTCATCTTTGGTCTTCTCCTTCTTGTTTCTTGTCGGCGAACAGCGCGTCGAGCTTGTCCTCGTAGGCGTGGTAGCCGAGGAAGTCGTACAGCTCCGCGCGGGTCTGCAGTTGGTCGATGGTGTTCTTCTGCGTGCCTTCGCGGCGCACGGTCTCGTAGAAACCGAGCGCGGCCTTGTTCATCGCGCGGTACGCGCCGCAGCAGTACAGCGCGATGTCCACGTCCGCATCGCGCAGCTCATTGGTGGTGAAGAACGGCGTGCTGCCGAACTCGGTGAGGTTGGCGAGGATCGGCACCTTCACCGCCGCCTTGAACTTGCGGTAGTCGTTCAGCGTCTTCATCGCCTCGGGGAAGATCATGTCCGCGCCGGCCTCGACATAGGCCACTGCGCGTTCGATCGCGCCGTCGATGCCCTCGACCGCCGCGGCATCGGTGCGCGCCATGATCACGAAATCCCGATCCGTGCGCGCATCCACGGCCGCCTTCACCCGATCGACCATCTCGCCCTTGCTCACCACTTCCTTGCCCGGACGATGGCCGCAGCGTTTCTGCCCGACCTGGTCTTCCATGTGCACGGCGGCGACGCCGATGCGCTCGAAGTTGCGGATGGTGCGGCCGATGTTGAACGCCCCGCCCCAGCCGGTGTCGATGTCGACCAGGAGCGGCATGCCGGTGGCATCGACGATGCGGCGCGCATCGGTCAGCACGTCCTCCATGGTCGAGATGCCGAGGTCCGGCATGCCCAGCGAGTTGGCGGCGACGCCGCCACCGGACAGGTACAGCGCCTTGTAGCCCGTGCGCTTGGCCATCAGGCCGGCGTAGGCGGTGATGGCGCCCATCACCTGCAGCGGGGATTCTTCGGCAAGCGCGGCGCGGAAGCGGGCGCCGGCGGAGTCGGTGCGGGTCATGCGGGCTCCGGCAAAAACCCGATTTTAAGTCAGCCCCGCGCCGATCGCACCGATAACCCGCAGATACGCAGAAAACCCTCCCCCCGCGCCGGGGGAGAGGGCCGTGCTTCCCTGCACTGGGGACGTTATCGCTGGAAGGTCAAGGTGCCGCCGAACATGCGCTCGACCCGGGCCATGGCTTCGCTGCGCATTTCGGCAGCGGGCAATGCCCCCGGGGCGATGGCCGCCTCCATCTCCGGAGCGATGTCGGACAGGGCGGCATCCCGTGCGGCGGCACCGTGCGCCATTTCCCAGCGGTTCCAGTCGCGGGTCATGCCGGGTCCGGGCAAGGCCGTCGGTACGACCGGCGTGTCCGGAAGGGCGCGTGCGACAACCGGCGCAGTGCCCGGCGTGCCGGTGCTCGCGGCCCCGCCCTTGGCGAATGCCGCGAAACCGCTGAACTGGGTCGCGGAACCGCTGCTGACGTTGTAGTACAAGCCGATGTGGCTGGCACCCGCGCCGGCGAGGTTGCCCGACAGGTAGTAGTCGCAGGTCCCGGAGCAGCCCGCCGCGCCGGCGTCGCTGAAATTCATCGGGTTAGCGGGGTTGCCGCTGCTCAGCGACACGCCGGGCGTCGCAATGCCTCCTGCCGTCCGAATCACGTACTTCTCGGTGGGCGAGAATGTCGCCGTCAGGTCGAACCCCACCTTGGGCGAGCTGCCGAAAGCAACCGCGGCGCGGCCGGTCAGTTTGCCGATCTTGGTCGGGTCCGTATGCCAGATCGGGTCGAGGCCCCCGATCAATTCATAGGTCACGGTGCCCGACGTCGGCATCGACGTCACCGGCTTGTAGACCATGAGGCTCAACGGCGCATCCGGATACTGCGTGCTGAAGCTCTTCGTCCAGCCCTTGCTCCAGCGCGACCAGGCGATCACGTCGGAAGCGGCGCCGGCCTGCATGACCGTGCCCGAGCCGCGCAGGAAGTCCCAGCCGCCCCCCGTCTGGGTGACTCCGGTCAGGCCGCTCGCATCGGCGGCGGCATTCATGTTGAGCCCTCCGCCGGAACCGGCAAACTTGCCGGTCTCGCTGAAGAGGAAGCGATATCCAGACAACGTCTTGCCCGCGAAGCCCGCCATGTCGACCGAGGTCGGCGGCGTGGTCGGCGGCGCGTAGGGCCCCGCCGCCTTGAAACCGGCCGCGCCGACGAAGGTATCGTCGCTGCTGTTGCTGCTGCTGGAGCCGTAGCCGGCCGCGATCCCGTTGGCGCCGTTGCCGCCCAGCATCATGGACATGTTGAGCAGGCAGGTCGCGCCCGCGCTGCAGGCACGCCCGGTGCCGCTCATGCTGGCGGCCAGGCTGTAATGCACGCCCGAGTTCACGGTCGTCCCCGCATACGTGTACCTGGTGATGCCGGACAGGCCCGCCAGCCCTCCCGCCGTGGCGAAATTGTAGGTGGCATCGCCCGGCATCGTGACGCTGCCCTCCATCGCGGCCCGCCAGCGCGTGCTTTCGAACCCGACGACGATGGTGCCGGTGAAGGTGCCGGGCAACAGCGCGCCGCTGGACCAGGTCGGCTTGGTCGCGGCCGCCAGGTCGTAGCGGATGGTCCCGCTGGTCGGCTTGGCGGTGACCGGCTGCACATAGGCGTAATGCAGGCCCTGGTTCGGCCCCAATTGGTAGTCCCGGCCGGATGAAGTCACCCTGACGTTGCTGAAACGCCCGACGGTCACCTCCGGCGTCACGGTGTGCTCGTGGCTGGTCGCCGTGCCGGGATCGAACGCGAGGATGGAGCTGCCGTCCGGCACGCCCTCGGTCGGCACGCCGTTGGCATCGACCTTCATGTCCTTCGCCGTACCGGTGGAACCGACATACGGACCATAAGTGGTGCCCTGCCGGCCCATCGCATAGGCGGCATTGATGCTGATCGTCGTCGGCGCGGTCGGCGTGGTGTTGCCCGGCAACTGCGCATAGGTATCCGGATTGCCGCCGCCGGCCAGGTAGGTGTAGTACGCCTGCAGGAAGGTGATCTGGCTCGAAGTCAGCACGCCCCACCAGCCGAGCTGGCTGAGCGCGGCCAGGTAGGCACGGATCTGCTCCTGGGTCAGCGCGGTGTACGCGGTCGGTACGCCGCCACTGTTGAGATAGGCGAAGTAGGCCTGGATCGCGCTGGCATAGCTGGCGTAGACCGGCAGCTGGGTGAACTTCGACGGATCATTGCCGGCGGCGACATAGGCGTGATAACTGCGCAGGAAGGCGGCCTGGTCGCCGAATGCCGCATCCAGCTTGCCGGCATCGATCAGCGCGGCCAGGTATTTCTGCAGCGTGGCCATGTCCACCGCGGTGTACCCGGACGGCAGTCCGCCGTTGCGCAGGTAAGTGAGGTACGCCGTGACCGCCGCGGTGTAGCTGGCGTACATCGACGTGACGCTGGGCAATCCGCTGTAGCCGTCCGGCGTGCCGCCGCCGGCCAGGTAGGTGTAGTAGGCCTGCAGGAAGGTGATCTGGGCCGGCCCCAGTGTTCCCCACCAGCCGAGCCGGCTGAGCGCCGCCAGGTAGGCACGGATCTGCTCCTGGGTCAGCGTGGTGTACGCGGTCGGGACGCCGCCGCCATCGAGGTAGGCGAAGTAGGCCTGGATCGCGCTGGCATAGCCGGCGAAGACCGGCAGCTGGGTGAACTTCGAAGGATCGTTGCCGGCCGTCACGAACGCGTGGTAGCTGCGCAGGAAAACGGCCTTGTCGCCGAACAGGGCATCCAGCTTGCCGGCGTCGATCAGCGCGGCGATGTACGTCTGCAGGGTCGCCACGTTGAACGCGGTGTAGGCGGATGGCAGACCGCCCTTCGAGAGGAAGTCGAGATAGGCGTTGATCGCCGCCGTGTAGTTGGCGAAGACCAGGCCGATGCTCGGCAGGTCGTTGAACAGGTCGGGATTCGCCCCCGTGGCCAGGTACGCGGAATACGATTTCAGGAAGGCGATCTGCGCGGTGGTGAGTTGTCCCCACCACCCAAGGCTGGCGAGCCGGTCGAGATAGGCGCGCACTTGCGCCTGCGTCAGCGCGGTGTACGCGGTCGGGATGCCGCCGCCGTCAAGGTAGGCGAAATAGGCCTGGATCGCGCTCGCGGTGCCGACATAGACCGGCAGCTGGGTGAATTTCGACGGATCGTTCCCGGCGGCGACGAAATCGTAGTAGGCGCGGAAGAACGCCGCATGCTCGCCCATCACCGCATCCAGCTTGCCGGCCGCGATCAGCACGCGCAGGTAGGCCGCCAGCCTGGTCGGATCCTGCGTCGTGTAGGCGGAAGGCAGGCCGCCCTGGGCGAGGAACGCGTAATAGGCGTTGAGCTGGCTGGCGTACAGGTCGGGCGAGAACGCCGCCAGCCCCGGGAACAGGTCGGCGTCGGCGTTGGCCCGTACGTAGGCGTAGTACTCGCGGTAGAACGCCGCGCGTTCACCCAGCACCGTGTTCCAGAGCCCGGTGCTGTCGAGCAGATCGAGGTAGGACTTGAGGGTGGCGATCTTCGTCGCGGTGAAGGTGCTCGGGAGGTTTCCGGCTTCCAGCCACAGATAGAACTCCGACAGCGATTGCCGGTACTGGGTGATGAAGGCCAGGCCATCGCCACCGCCCGCCATGCCCTGCAGATAGGCCTGCAGCAGCGTCCGGTCGGCGGTGCCCAGGCGCGCCAGCAAGCCGGTGTCGCCGAGGAACTTGACATAGGCGTTGAGCGTCTGCTGGCTGGCCTGGCCGAAGTTCGCGGGCACGCCGCCACCGCGCACGTAGGCGAAATAGGCGCTGACCAGATCGGTGTAGGCGAGACCGAATTTGGCCACATCGCCGCCGCTCTGCAGGAAGCTCCAGTAAGCCTCGACCAGCGCGCGGTTGCTGGCGGAAAGCGTGGCGAAGCCGCCGATCCGCGACTGGTAGGCGATGAAGTTGCGGATGTCCTGGAGCTGCGCCGTGCTGTAGCCGGAAGGCGAGGCCGAGATGCGCAGCAGATCCAGGTACTGGGTCATGATCCGCGCATAGACGGTCAGGAACTCGGCGCCGGAGCCGCCATTGGCAAGGTAGCCCAGATAGGTGCGGACGATGTCCGCCGCCGCACCGGGGAAGGCGGCGTCGCCGTACCCGGCCGCCAGGCGGGCCGAATGCTGGATCAGCAGCGCGAAGTCGCCGCTCGGGAAGCTGCGGATGGAGGGATTGACCAGCGCCAGTTCGATCCGGTTGGCGGCGGCCACCAGATCCGCGGAAGCACCGGCCGCGGCCAGCCCGCCCGCGAACGTCACCGGCAGCCCGTTGCCGGCGGCCGCGACCACGCCGCCGCTGCGCAGGTCCTGCACATTGCCGTCTGCCGAAGGCGCGGCTTGCGCGCCCATCGCGATGATCCGCTCCGGGGCGCCCGCTGCGCCGCGCATCGCCCAGAACTGGCCGGCGGCGAGCGCGAGGTTGCCGCGCGCCGACTGCAGGTGCACCTTGCCGCCCATCACATGCCCGCGCATTTCGCCCACACGCGCGTGGAAACTGGCGACGTTGCCCTTGCCGCCCAGGGTGCCGACCAGGCCGTCCGGCAGGCGGACGATCGTCTCGCCATCGCCCGAGGAGACGGTCACGGCCCCTTCAATCAACTCGATGCTGTCGTCTTCGTTGATCCGGTAACGCACCGCGTCGACGAAGGATGCGGTGGCGCCGTTGCCCAGCCGCAACTGGGTCAGGCCGCGCAGCTGCACCTGCACCACGCCCGTCTGGGGCGCGTTCGAATCGCCACCGCGCGAGAACAGCAGATCAATGTCGCGCGCCCGCGAGTCGTGCGGGATGCCGGCGATGCCGGCGCCTACCGCGGCGGCTAGAAGATTGAGTTTCATGGCGTGCTTCATGGTCGTGTCTCCCGTGCGAGATGCATCAGAATCAGAATTCGTAGCGGAGGCCCACCTGGGCGGTCCACCGGCGGTATTCGTAGAGCGGGATGTTGCTGTCGTTGCGGCTCCAGCCCGCCTTCGCCAGCATCTGCAGGCGCTGGCCGAACGCCCACTTGAAGCCGGCAGAAACATCGACGCGACGGTCGTCGCGCTTGCGCAGGAACAAGGCGTCCACGCCCTCGTACCGGCGCATGTCGGCGCCGCCGTCGGCGACGAACGCGACCCGCTCCGAAACCGGCACCTGCAGGCCGAAGCTGATCCCGGCGAAGCGGTTCGAGTTGGCGTCGCCGGCGCGATCGAGCGCCAGTTCGCGTCCTCCGTTGAGGCTGGCGACCCAGCGTGCGGCGCTGTAGGTCACCGCGAACGACATGCGCTGCGCGTCGCGCAACGGATCCGACTTGTAGTCGAAGCGGTAGTACTGGCCCCCGAACGACAGGGCCCGCCCACCCGGCAACAGCCGCGTGTACTGGCCGATGGCGCCGTAACCGCTGCGATAGCTGTCGCCGCCGAACCAGAATTGCTGTCCCTGCGCCGATACCGAAAACACGTTGCGGCTGGCGAAGGTGTGTGCGTAGCCGGCGGTGGCCGTCACACTGGACTGGTCGAAAGTCGAGCTGTCGAGGTTGTTGCGCCAGTTGCCGAGGACGCTGCCGAATACCCGGTCCTGGCGCCCGGTCGCGTGCACGCCGGATACGCCCGCCTGCAGTTCGGTGAACTGGTCGTCGATGGCGCGCGAATTGCCGCCGAGCTGGCCCGGGCCGAGCCAGGCGAACAGCGGGATGGTGATCGAAGTCAGCTGGGTCGCGGAGTTGATGTTGCTGTCATGCCCCGCCGCCAGATCGACGAAGCCGGACACGCTGCTGCCCCCGCCGGCGATCTCGCGGTCGTACTGGCCGATGATGCTGTTGAAGCGCCGGCGGACCGGATCCGGGATCGTCGGGTCCTGGACCACGGTCTCGAACTGCGCCTTGGCCGTATCGATGTCGCCGCTCATCGCATAGGCACGCGCGAGTTCGGCGCGCGCCTGAGCGTTGTCCGGCTGCACCGCCAGCACGCGTTGCAGCGCGATGATCGCCTCACCCGGCCGGTCGTCATCCAGCGCGGTGATGCCGAGCAGGTAATCGAACCCGGGATCGCCGGCCTTGTGCTGGACGTTCGACATCAAGAGCGCATAGGCACCCTTGATGTCGCCGGCGTCGCGCTTTGCCGTGGCTTCGGCCACGACCGCATCCTGCGCGGCCGCGGCCATCACGGGCAGCGCACACCCAAGGGACAGGGCGAGTACCAGCCTGCTGCAGGCAAGCGCGATCGGTTTCTTGGCGGGCTTCATGGCGGGCATCCGTCATCATTGGAAGTGATGACCCCATTAATCCGCGTGCCGGCGAAGTCAGTCCAATGACAAAGCCTGTCATGCCCCCGCACGACAGCTTTTGTCATGCATGTGAAACCGCATGCGCGGTGCCGTCCCGATCGCGCACGCACTACCAATCGTGCGCGCTCCTGCCTCGATCAGTCGCCGATCAGCATGAAGGGCGCCCAGAACGCGGGATGCGCCGCGTCATCCACATCGCGATCGGCGATCAGCCGCAGTTGCGCCTGCCTCAACGCTTCCGCACGCGAGGCCCCGCGCTGGGCGCCTTGCACCGTCTCCACGCTCAACCGTGATGCCAGGTCGTCCCGCACTTCCCATTGCGAAAGCAGCAGGGAGCGCGCCCCTGCATGCACGAAGGCGCGCGCCAACCCGGAGAACATCGGTGCGCCGGTGCCGTCGCCCGAGGCCGTGTCGCAGGCGGACAGGATCACCCAGTCCGCGTTCAACCTGAGACCGGCGATGTCCGACGCGGTCAGCAGGCCGTCGTCGGCGGGATCCTCCGCCTTGCCCGGGGTCAGGACCAGGCTGGGTTCGCCCAGACCACGCAGCGCCCCGCCCACCAGTCCGTGGGTGGCGAAGGCGAGCACGTCGTAATGCGACAGGTCTGCGCTGCGCACGCCCGCTTCGGTCGCCCGTTCGCCGATCAGCAGCAACGCCCGTTCATCGCCCAGCGCCGAACCCATGCGTGCCAGCTCCCGTTCCGCGCCCGGCAGCGACGGCATCTGCCGGACCGCGGCCGCATCCAGGCTGCCGCCGCGCAGCACGCGACGCACGCCACGCATCGCAAGCGTCTCGGCCGGTGCCAACGCCGGCGCGCCGATACCGGCGAAGCGCGCCTGCCCGATGCTTCGCGTTTCGACCGCGTTGCCCAGCATGCGCAGCGAGACCGGGGTGAGCACGGCCTGCCGCCTGACCAGCCAGGCCACGTTGCGCAGGCCGTTTCCGGCGACCATTTCGTCTTCGCCCCGGGTCACCAGTGCCGCCACCGGTACGCTGGCCAGGCCACCGCCGGCGACCACGAGCAGCCGATCTGCACCCGCGATACGGCGGTCAAGCGCGGGCGGCATCATCGCTGCGTGCAGGGCCCGGGCCGCGGCCACATCGAAGGCGGCAGCAGCGGCATCGCCCGACAGCGCGGCCTCGATCGACTCGCGCATCCGCTGCGTCCATCCGCGTGCCGCGCCCACCGGCAGACGCGTGAGTTCTCCACTGGCTCCCTCGTGCGTCACCACCATCGCGACGATGCCCTCACGCCCCGGCGATGCGAGCAGCAACGCATCGCCGGGGCGCAGGGACACCCGCGCGTCGGCCAACGCCACCGGCTCGGGCCTCATCAGCCGCGCCCAGTCAGGGAACAATGTAGCCAGACGGTTGGACAGGGCTTTCGCCTCGTTTTCCTTTGCCTCGATCTGCCTGTCGATGCTGTCCAGACGCCCGGGATCGGCCGCGGCCAGCTCCCGATTGCGCGCCGTGCGCAGGCTTGATATCCCGACGCGCACGTCCTGGAACTGCCGAAGCAAGGCTTTGGATTCCGGCGCATCCGAGGCTTGCCGGGCAAGCCAGTTCATCCCCGCGACGTCCATCTCGCCCAGTCGCACAAGCTGCAGCGCCTGGAAAGCATCGTCCATCTCGCCCCGCTCCAGGGCGATGGCCGCATAGGACGAGAGAGGCGGGGCGAAGTCGGCCGCCATCCGCAGCATGTCCTGCGGCTGCACCAACTGCCCGACCAATACGTCGCGCGCGCGCGCCACGGCGGCGGTGGCGCGCCCATAGCCCGCGGCATCCCCGGCGCGCGAAGCGGCGATGCCTTCGTTGATCTCCGCCTCGAGTCGGATCCGTTCGCCCGGCGAACGCGTCTGCCGGTGCACTTCGACCGCCTTGCCCAGCGCGGCGGCAGCAGCCTCGTAATCTCCGGCTGCCATCCGGCTGATGCCGATGTCGCCCAGCGCGACGGCGTAGGCCGGATGACGATCGTCGAACTGGTTGCGCACGCGTTCGGCCGCCTGTTCGCGCAGCGCGAGCGCTTGGGCGTCATTTCCCTTCTCGAAGAGAACGCGGGCAGCATTCAACAGGTACGTGGTGCCATCGACCACCATCGCCGGCGCCTTTTCCCCCTGTACCGCCTCGAAAGCCCCGCGATACATGGCCGCCGCTTCATCGAGCCGCGATTGCGACTGCAGGGCGGTGCCGAGGTTGTTCTGCAGGCTGCCCAGCTCGGACGGACTGGCATCGCCGGCGGCAACCGCGCCATCGAGCGCGCGACGCAGGACGCCCTCGGCCTCGCTGCCACGGCCGGCCGAATTCAGGCTGACGCCGAGTGCGTTCAGGCTCCGTCGCGTCAACGCGTGCTGCGGGCCCAGCCGATCCTGCGCATAGGCCGCCAATGCTTCGCTTTCGCGGATCGCATCCGCGACTTCCCCGAGCCGCCCCAGTTTCTGGATCCAGTTGTACCAGTAGGTGGCGACGTTGTCGGGCACCGCATCGGGGCTGGCGCGCACCAGTCGTGCCGCTTCGCGCATGCTCGCTTCGGCGGCACGGTAATCGCCCTCGATTTCCTGCAGGTAGCCGATCTCGTTCAGCACGGCCGCGCGTTGGAGCATCCTCGACTCCGGCAAGCTCCTCAGCAGGGCGACGCCTTCGGCATGGGCATCGCCATGGCGGCCCAACTGGTTCAGCAAGGCGATCCGGTTCTTGCGCAGTTGGAACAGCGCGGGCGCGTCTTCGGGCGTGCCGGCCGCGCGGAGATCGACGATGGCGGCATCGATCTGCACCAGCGCCTGCGCGAACTCGCGCGTGTGGAAATACAACGCCGAAAGTGCAAGGCGGCCTGCCGCCAACTCGCTTCTGGACATCGCGGGATTCTTCGCCGCGGCCGCCACCAGCGCCACCATGCGGGCGCTGGCGCCCGCCGGATCCTGCTTGTATGCATCACCCTGCAGGGCCTTCACTTGAACTTCGAGCGTCTGCCGCTCCTGCCCCGCCGCGCTTGCCACCGACAGCAGGACCGCCAACAGCACCACGCCCAGACGCGCCATGCCCCGCTCGGTTGCCCGCAAGCAGGCTTCTAGCCGTGGTTTGTCCGTCATCGCTGTTCCCCCCGGATATCGTTGGATCGTCGATTCCGGATACATCCCGCATCGGCAATCCTGACGGCGATTGTCATGCGCTCTCGCGCTTCCCCTCGGCTAGCATACCCTCACGAACACATGGACCCGGTGGATGAAACCGCTTGAAGTCCTTCACATCGATGACGATGCCGAGCTCTGCGCCACGATCCAGGGCGAACTCGGCGCATGCGGCATGCACGTCGCTTGCGCGAACACCGGCAGGGACGGCTTGGCATCGGCACGGTCGCACGCCTACGACGTGATCATCCTCGACCGCATGCTGCCGGACATGAGCGGACTGGAGGTGCTGCACGCGCTGCGTGCGGCCGGCATCGCGGCACCGGTGCTGATGCTCTCGGCGCTGGGCATGAGCAGCAGTCGGGTCGAGGGGCTCGATGCCGGTGCCGACGACTACCTCGCCAAGCCGTTCGAATCCAACGAGCTCATCGCCCGCCTGCACGCGCTGCACCGGCGCGCGCATTCGGCCGGCCAGGACGCGACCATCGTGTACGGCGCGCTGGAATGCCACATCAAGGCAAGGACGGCCTTCCGCGACGGCCAGCACATCGCGCTCAGCCCGCGCGAATTCGAGCTGTTCCAGTTCCTGATGGAGCACGCCGGCAGCGTGGTGACCCGGGAAATGCTCCTGCGTTCGGTGTGGAAGCTCAACTTCGACCCGCAGACGAACGTGATCGACGTGAACGTGGGCCGCTTGCGCCGCAAGCTTGAGGACGGCTTTCCCACGCCGGTGCTCGAAACCGTCTGGGGCAGCGGCTACCGGCTGGTCGACGGCTGATGCCCGCGCGCGCGACAGCGCCCGTCGCCTTCCTGCGCTCGCTCGCCGGCAGGATGACCGCGGCCGCCATGATGCTGGTCGTCGTGGTCATGCTCCTGCTTTACGCGGTGACCCGTGCCTCGGTGCTGCACCACGAGGAGGCCGCACTCCAGGCCAGCATCGACACTGACCTGGCCGGACTGGCCGACATCTACATCAGCGGCGGCGAAAGCGAACTGCTGCAGCGGCTCAGCGACCGCATCGAATTCGAAAGCGTTTCGCCCGGCGCGTACTACCTGTTGGCCGGGGAATCCGACCGCCGGATCGCCGGCAACCTGCGGGAATGGCCGCGGCTGGACGCCTCGGCGTCCCAGGCCGGCATCGTCCGGCTCGGCAACGGCCGCAAGGCGCTGGCGCGCAGCACCCTGCTGGCGCCGCAGCTGCGGCTGCTGGTGGCGCGCGATTACCGGGCGATCGACGCGGTGCTGGCCAGCCTACGCAACAGCTTCATGGTGGCGGGCGCGTTCGTGCTGCTGCTTTCCCTCGCCGCCGGCTTCTGGTTCTCGCGCAACCTGCAACGCAGGATCGATGCGATCAATGCGCTCTACCGCGACATGGAAGCCGCGCCATCGCCGGGCGACGCGATCCCGGCGCCGCCCGGCGACGAGATCGACCGCCTGTACGCCAGCACCGACCATGCGCTGAAGCGGATCGGCGGCCTGCTGGAAGCCTATCGCGACATTTCCGACCATACCGCGCACGAGATCCGCACGCCGCTGATGCACCTGGACCACCGGCTGGTGACCATGCTCGAGCTCACCGTGGACCCACGGATGATCGAAGGCCTGTCGCGTTCGCGCGAGCTCGTGCGCTCCACCATTCGCATGCTCGAATCCCTGCTGGACATCTCGGCAGTGCGCGCGCGAATCGGCGATGCCAGCGGGCTGGAGGACATCGACCTGTCCGCGCTGGTCGTGGAGGTCGTGGACATCTACCAGGACAGCGCCGAGGACATGGGCTATCACCTCGATGCCGGCATCGCGGACGGTATCCGCTTGCGCGCGGACGCGATGCAGTTGCGCCGCCTGATCAGCAACCTGCTCGACAACGCGTTCAAGTACAGCCCGCCCGGCAGCCGCATCGCCGTGACGCTGGAACCCGGCCCGCGGCTGTCGGTCGAGGACGACGGCCCAGGCATCCCGCTGTCGGAACATGGGCGCGTGTTCGAGAAGTTCGGGCGCGGCAGCCAGAACCGCCAGATCGGGCACGGCCTCGGGCTTGCGCTCGCGCGCGCCATCGCGGAACGGCACGGCATGCACCTGGGGCTGGATTCCTGCCACCGCGACGGCGCGCGCTTCATCCTCGAATACCCACCGCAAGCCGGATCCCCGCCGGCCAGGCCATGCACGCCATGAACGCCATCCCGAAATCCGTCTTTCGTTCGATTCCGCTCGGACTGCTCGCCCTCGCCATGCCGGCGTGCGCGACGCCACAACAGGCGGCGACCGAGACCACGCCGCAGCGCCACCGGTTGGTGGCCGAAGCCCTGCGCGACGGCGAACGCGCCGAGATGCATCCGGCCGAATCCGCGCAAAACCTGGCAGACGCCGCATCGCGCCTGCAGAGGATCGGCGCGGTGCCGCTGCCGGGCGCGGAAGACCTCGCGATGCGTTGGCAGCGCGAAGCGACCGAACACGGCGCGAAGCCGGCTGCACGGCCGCCGATGCGGGGACGCGCGCTCGGCGCCGCCTATCGCCGCGACCGCCTCGGCGCCAACGCGGAAAGCATCACCCGGCAAGTCTTCCTCGCTGGCACCCGCGCAGTGGTGACCGTGGTGCCGTCCGATGATGCCGACCTGCAGCTCCGGGTCTCACTCGACGGCGAAGCGCCTGCCTGCGCCCGCGAAGTGGGCTCGCCGCACGCCACCTGCGAATGGATCCCGTCCTTCACCCAGCGCTACACCATCCGCGTATCCAACGGCGGTTCCAGCCAGGCGGAGTATTTCCTGATCATCAATTGAGCGGTTCCACCGGCACCGCTCAAAAGGGCACGGGCGAGGACAGCGCCAACGGCCTGCCGCCGACCGGATGCGCGAACGCCAGCCCCGCTGCATGCAGGCAGACGCGTGCGGCTTGCGCGGCACCATAGAATGCATCGCCGACGATGGGATGACTGATCGTGGCCAGGTGCACCCGCAACTGGTGGCTGCGTCCGGTGACCGGGACGAGTTCAAGTCGCGTCCTGCCGCCTGCCACATCCCTCGCCAGCACGCGCCAGCGCGTGAGCGAAGGCTTGCCCGCCTGGTGATCCACCTTCTGGCGGGGGCGGTTGGGCCAGTCGCAGCTCAGCGGCAGATCGATCTCGCCCACATCGCGCTCGACGATGCCCTCGACCCACGCCTCGTAGCGTTTCTCGACGCGGCGCGCTGCAAAAGCCTGGCTCAAGGCACGATGGGTATCGGCATCCCGCGCCATCACCATCAGTCCGCTGGTGACCTGGTCGAGGCGATGCACGATCAACGCCTCCGGATGCGCGGCCTGAACGCGGGCGGCGACGCTGTCGAAGTTCTCCGGCAGACGTCCGGGCACCGCCAGCAGGCCTGCCGGCTTGTCGACGGCCAGCAGCCGCGCGTCCGCATGCAGCAGGCGGATGCCGTGGATGTCCTTGTCGGTCATGCGAATGCGTGCCCCGTGTGGCTGCATGCATGATCGTGGCCGGGCTCCGCCCTGCCAAGCCATGCGATGGCCGGGTACGGGATGTTGACGCCGGCGACCGCACACTGGGGGATATCCACTTCGCGCCATGGTGTCCGATGGTCCTGCAGCCGCGCTTCCTGCTTCCCGTCCTGATCGGCTTGCTGCTGTCCGGATGTAGTAGCGTTGCCCGGCATACGGGGCAACCGCAGGCGACAGGACACGTGCAAGCCATTCCGCCACTGCCGCCACCGCCCGCCTGGACGGACGGGATCGCGGCGCTGTACGACCGGGCCCTGCGCGTGGACGGTCTGGACCCGCGCAATTTCCCGCCCGAGCATTGGTGGCGGGTCGTCACGCCTCTTTTGAGCGATGCCAACGGCTTCCAGGTCCGCGAGATCGGCCGCAGCGCCGAAGGCCGCCCGCTGCGCCACGTGGAGTGGGGCGATGGGCCGAAGCGCGTGCTGCTGTGGTCGCAGATGCATGGCGACGAAAGCACCGCGACGATGGCGCTGGCCGACCTGTTCCGCTTGCTCGCCGAACACCCCGACCATCCGCTCGTAAGACGGCTACGCCAGAACACCACGCTGCACGTCCTGCCGCTGATGAACCCGGACGGCGCCGCGCGCTTCCGGCGCGAGAACGCGCAGGGCATCGACATCAACCGCGATGCGGCCGCCCTCGCCTCGCCCGAGGCACGGGCCCTGAAATCCCTGTACGACCAGGTCCGCCCGCAATTCGGCTTCAACCTGCACGACCAGCGCCCCGGCTATCGCACCGGCGACAGCGACAGGGCCACCGCGATTGCCCTCCTCCCGCCGCCGTTCGATGCAAGCGGCAACGTCAACGACGTGCGCACGCGCGCGATCGAGGTCACGGTCGCCATCCGCGCGATGCTCGAACCCGGGCTCGCCGGCCACATCGCGCGCTGGGACGACGACTTCACCCCAACCGCGTTCGGCGACCTGACCACGCAATGGGGCACGAGCACCGTGCTGATCGAAGCCGGCGGCATCGAGGGCGATCCGCAGAAGCAGGTCCTGCGCCGGCATTACTTCATGGCCTTGCTTGCCGCGCTGGATGCCATCGCCACCGGCGATCACGCGGGCCTCGACCCCGGCCACTACTTCGACCTGCCGCAGAACGGCAAGGTGTGGCCGGATCTTTTGATCTCCGGCGGCACGGTGGTGTCGCCCGGCCTGCCGCCGCTGCGCGCGGACATCCTCATCGACTTCAAGCAGCCCTTGTCCGAAGAAGGCGGGCGCATCAAGGAGATCGGCGACCTGGCGGGCGTGGACGTGCGCCGCACCATCGACGCCCGTGGTCTCTATGCCCAGCCGCTGCCCTGCCCCGCGCGCGATGGCGAAACCCGTCGCGACGCCGGGTCGATCATGCCGGGCGAACCCGCGTGCCTGCAGCTCAGCCGCGATGCCGCCGGCCGTGACATCGTGTGGACCTTGCTGCGCGATGTGGACCCGATGCATCGCACGCCTTCAAGGGACTGACGCCGGGTATGGGCCGCACCCATGAAAAAGGGAAGCCGAAGCTTCCCTTTTTCATGATCAAGCCCCGAAAGATCAGAGCAGGTGGGCGACGCCCGAACGCTCTTCTTCCAGCTCCGCCAGCGTCTTGTCCATCGCGGCGCGGCTGAAGTCGTCGACCGGCAAGTCCTTGATGACGGTGTACTCGCCATTGGCGGTGGTCACCGGCACGCCGTAGATCACGTCTTCCGGCACGCCGTAGCTGCCGTCACTGGGCACGCCCATCGTCACCCACTCGCCATCGGTGCCCAGCGCCCAATCGCGCATGTGGTCGATGGCGGCGTTGGCCGCCGACGCGGCCGACGACAGGCCGCGCGCTTCGATGATCGCGGCGCCGCGCTTGCCCACGGTCGGGATGAAGGTGTTGGCGTTCCAGTCGGCATCACCGATCTTGTCCTTCAGCGAAGCGCCATCAACCGTCGCGAAGCGGTAGTCCGGGTACATCGTCGGGCTGTGGTTGCCCCACACGACCAGCTTCTTGATGTCGGCGACCGGCACGCCGGCCTTGTTGGCCAGCTGCGACAGCGCGCGGTTGTGGTCCAGGCGCAGCATCGCGGTGAAGTTCTTCGCCGGCAGGTCCGGCGCGGACTTCATCGCGATGTAGGCATTGGTGTTGGCCGGGTTGCCGACCACCAGCACCTTCACGTTGCGGCTGGCGACCTTGTTGAGCGCCTTGCCCTGCACGGTGAAGATCTCGGCGTTCTTCAGCAGCAGGTCCTTGCGCTCCATGCCCGGGCCGCGCGGCATCGCGCCGACCAGGAGGGCGTAGTCGGCGTCCTTGAACGCGACTTCCGGATCGTCGGTGCCGACCATGCCGGCCAGCAGCGGGAAGGCGCAGTCTTCCAGCTCCATCATCACGCCCTTGAGCGCGGCCTGCGCCTTGTCGATCGGCAGCTCCAGCATCTGCAGGATGACCGGCTGGTCCTTGCCCAGCATTTCGCCGGAAGCGATGCGGAACAGCAGGGCGTAGCCGATCTGGCCGGCAGCGCCGGTGACGGCGACACGAACGGGTTGCTTCATGGGAGTCTCCAGTTTCAGAGGGTCAGCGAGCAGCGCTCACTGCATTTCGTTGAAGAATTCGCGGATGCGTTCCAGGCCCGGCGCCAATTGCGGCGTCGGGCAGGTGTAGCTGATTCGCAAGCTGCGCGGCTCGCCGAAGGCCGAGCCCGGCACGCAGGCCACGCCCTTGCTCTGCAGCAGCGCGTTGCACAGCTCGATGTCGTTGCCGACCACCTGGCCGCCGTGCGACTTGCCGTAATACGCGCTGACGTCCGGGAACACGTAGAACGCGCCCTGCGGACGCGGGCAGACGATGCCCGGGATGCTCTCCATCACCGCCATCACCTGGTCGCGCTTGGCCTGGAATTCGCGGCACTTTTCTTCCGGCACGTCCTGCGGGCCGGCCAGCGCGGCGATCGAAGCAGCCACCACGATCTCCGGCAGATTGGTGATGTGGTTGGAGTTCATCGTGGTCACGGCATTGGCGACCACCTCGGGCCCGGCCATGAAGCCGACGCGCCAACCCGGCATGCCGTAGGTCTTGGACAGCGAATCGACGAAGATCACGCGGTCGCGCAGCTCCGGACGCGCCTGCACGAAGTTGTGGTAGCCCACGCCATCGAACACCATGCGGTTGTAGATGTCGTCGGTGATGACCCACGTGTCCGGGTGCTTGGCGATGACATCGGCCAAGGCGCTGATCTCGTCCCGGGTATAGACCATGCCGGTCGGGTTGGACGGGTTGTTGAACAGGAACACGCGCGGCTTCCTGGCCAGCGCGGCATCCAGCTGTGCCGGCGTGAGCTTGTAGTCCTGCTCCGGCGGGCACGGCAGCAGGTCGATCTTCGCGTTGACGATCTCCGCGATATCCAGGTAGCTGGTCCAGTACGGGATGGCAAAGGCGATGCTGTCGCCCTCGTCCAGCAGCGCCTCGGCCAGGTTGTAGAGGATGTGCTTGGCACCGATACCCGTCGAGCAGTTGGCCCGGGTGTAGCCGGTCAGGCCAACCCCTTCCATGTGCTTGAGGAAGGCATCGAGCAGTGCATCGGCGCCGCGGTTGCTGCCGTACTGGCCGCTGTCCTTTGCGATCGCTTCACGCGCCGCCTCGTAGACGTGGGGTCCCGGCAGGAAGTTCGGGACGCCAATGGAAAAACTGATGATGTCGCGGCCTTCGGCCTTCAGTTTCTTCGCCTTGTCGGCGACCTGCATGATCGCGCTGGGCTTGGCGCGGCCGATGCGCTGGGCGAGCTGGGGCATGGGGATGGATCTCCGGATTCGCCTGTCGGAACAGGGGCCGCAGGACGGCCCCCGGAAAGCCGGAATGTTAACACAGCGGCCCTTTCCGGCCGCCGCCCGGACTACGCCGGAACACGGAGCAGCGGCTTGTTTTTCCGGGGTTTTCGGGCGTATCGGGGTGCCGGCACCCGGCACCCCTGCAATGCCGCATCAAGCCGAGAGGATGCGATTCCAGTCGGCCACGCGGTCGGCCTTGGCGACCAGCGCGGCATCGGCATCGCCCTCGATGCGGATCGACTTGATGGTGTCGCCCTGCTTCACCGCATCGACCACGTCCAGCCCTTCCAGCACCTTGCCGAACACGGTGTGCTTGCCGTCCAGCCAGTCGGTCTTGATGTGGGTGATGAAGAACTGGCTGCCGTTGGTATTGGGGCCGGCATTGGCCATGGAGATCACCCCGCGCTCGTGGCTCACGCCGTTGTTGGTCTCGTCCTCGAACTTGTAGCCCGGGCCGCCGGTGCCGCGCCCCTGCGGGCAGCCGCCCTGGATCATGAAGTTGTCGATGACGCGGTGGAAGTTGAGTCCATCGTAGAAGCCGCGCTTGGCCAGGTTGACGAAGTTGGCGACGGTCAGCGGCGCCTTGTCGGGGTAAAGCTCCAACTTGATCGGGCCGCGGTCGGTATCGAGGGTGGCGGTCAGGGACATGGGGATTCCGGCAGATGGGGGGGGGCCGCCACCCTAGCATGCGGCGGCGCCCGGACCGGGACGCGGAACGCACGGATGGCATGCATGCCTCTCGGCCTCTGGCGAACATGCCGGGCCGGCCACGCAGCTTCCTTCTATGATCCACTAGGCCCATCGACCACCTTGCGGAGAGCGCAGCCCGATGCAGCACAGGATCACGATGCCGTGCGGCAGGCGTCGGACGGGGAGCGCTCGCCACGGCGGCCTGCGCGCGGCTGCAGCCGTGCTGGCCTGGGTCTGCGCCGGTCTGGCCGGGCAAGCGCATGCGCAGGCCGCGCCGGCCTGCGCGGCCGGGCAGACCCGCTGGGAATTGTTGAACGGCAGCGGCACCACGGCCGTGTTCACCGTGCCGGCCGGAGTCGACAATCTCAGGGTGTACCTGGGCGGGGCGGCGGGGACATCTCTCCACCCTAATACTCTCGGCGCGTCGCCCGGGAACGGTGGGCAGGTCAGCGGCGACTTGAGCGTGGTAGCGGGGGACAGCATATGGCTACTGCGACATGCCGGTGGCAGCGGTGGCAATGACGAGGGCGGTAGCGGGGGTGCCGGTATGGGCATTTTTCGCAATACCATCTTGCAGGCTGCCGCCGGCGGCGGCGGCGGCGCCGGCTCCGGCGGCGGCTACATGTGGCTCGGCGGCTATGGCGGCAATTCCGGTAGCCCGGGCGGCGGGGGGAACGGGGGCTACAGCATCTACGCCAACACCTACGGCTCCGATGGTCGTGACGGCAATGGCAGCAGCGGTGGCACCGGCGGCGTCGGTGCCAACAACCGCCCCGACGACCGGTCTGGCGGCGGCGGCGGCGGCGGCGGCGGCCTCGGCGGCGGCGGCGGCGGCGGCGGCGGCGGTTTCGGCTTCGGCGCCACCGGCAGGACCGGCGGCAGCGGCGGTAGCGGCGGCGGACAACTCGGCGCAAGTGGGGCGAATGGGGGTACCAGCAGTTCGTCAAAAGCCGGCGATGGTGGGGCGGGCGGCAATGGCGACTCCAGCACCGGCATCGGCGGCGGCGGCGGCGGCGGCGGTTACGACTTCAGCTCAGGCGGCGGCGGCGGCGGCGGCGGCGGCGGCCTGCTGCATGCCAATGGGCTGACCAACGCCAGCACTGCGGCCACCCGCAGCGAGACGGACACCTATGGGGTGATCTGCTTCACCCCCAAATACAGCATTGGCGGCAGCGTCAGCGGACAGACCGGCAGCGTCACCCTGCGGTTGACCTCTCCATCCCTCACTGCTCAAACCGTGGCCGTGGCACCGGGTACCGCCAACTTCGCTTTCACCAACATCCCCGCGGGCGTGAACTGGGTCGTCGGCGTGTCCCAACAGCCCGCCGGCCAAACCTGCAGCGTCGCCAACGGCAGCGGCACCAATCTGAGCGGCGACATCGCCAGCGTGCAGGTGACTTGCGCCAGCCCACCCGGCGCCCCCACGAACGTCATCGCCACTCCGGACGATGGCAGGGTGGGCATCGCCTTCACTGCCCCTGCCGCCAACGGTGGTAGCGCGATCACTGGCTATACCGTCACTGCCACCCCCAGCAGCGGCGGCACGGCGGTGACCGCCACCGGCACCGCCAGCCCCATCGCCGTGACCGGCCTGGTCAACGGCACCCGCTACGGCTTCACCGTGACCGCCACCAATATGGCCGGGACCGGGTCCGCCTCGACACCGGTGGTCACCGCCACTCCCAAGGGCGCGCAAACCATCGGCTTCCCCATCGTGCCGGCGCAGACCTATGCCTCCGGCAGTACGTTCGGCGTCTCCGCCACTGCCAGCTCCGGCCTCACGGTCAGCTTTGCCAGCACCACAACCGCCGTATGCACCGTCAACGGCAGCACCGTGAACATACTGGGCGTCGGCACCTGTGCCCTCACCGCCGACCAGGCAGGCAACGGCACCTGGCAGCCGGCACCGCAGATGTCGCAGAACGTGATCATCGGCAAGGGTACGCAGGCGATCACCGGCTTCGTCGCCAGCCCGGCCAGCCCGGTGTACGCGCCCAACGGCACGTTCACCGTCTCCGCCAGTGGCGGGGCCTCCGGCAATCCGGTGGTGTTCGCCTCCACCTCGACCAGCGTATGCACCGTCAGCGGCAACACCGTGGCCATGCTGTCCGCCGGCACCTGCGCCCTCACCGCCGACCAGGCCGGCAACGCCAGCTATAACGCTGCGCCACAAGCCACACTGGCCGTGACCATCGGTCAGGCATCGCAGGCCATCATCAGCTTTGCAGCCAACCCTGCGAGCCCGACCTTCAGCCCCAACGGCAGCTTCACCGTCTCCGCCAGTGGCGGTGCCTCCGGCAATCCGGTGGTGTTCGCGTCCAACTCGACCGGCGTGTGTACCGTCAACGGCAGTACCGTCACGATGATCTCAGGCGGCACCTGTGCACTGACTGCCAACCAGGCCGGCAACACCAGCTACAGTGCCGCCCCCGAGGCGACATTGGCCGTCACCATCGGCCAAGCCGCGCAGGCCATCACCGGCTTTGCCGCCAACCCGGCGAGTCCGGTGTTCGTGCCGAACGGCACGTTCACGGTCTCTGCCAGCGGCGGTGCCTCCGGCAACCCAGTGGTGTTCGCGTCGACCTCGACCGGCATCTGCACGGTCAGCGGCAGTACCGTCACGATGATCTCGGGCGGCACCTGCGCGCTCACCGCCAACCAGGCCGGCAACGTCAGCTACACGGCAGCCCCCGAGGCGACGCTCGCCGTGGTGATCGGCCGGGCCACGCAAACCATCACCGGCTTCGCTGCCAGTCCGGGCCACCCGGTGTTCAGCCCCAACGGCACGTTCACGGTCTCTGCGAGCGCGAGTTCCGGCCTGCCGACCAACTTCTCCAGCACCACCACTGGCGTCTGCACCGTCAACGGCAGCACCGTCACGATGATCTCGGGCGGCACCTGTGCGCTGACCGCCAATCAAACTGGCAACACCAGTTACAGGCCCGCACCCGAAGTGACGCTTGCCGTGGTAATCGGCCGGGCCACCCAAGCCATCACCGGCTTTGCCGCCAGCCCGGTCAGCCCCGTGTTCAGCCCCAACGGCACGTTCACCGTATCCGCCGACGCCAGCTCCGGCCTGGTGGCCAACTTCGCCAGCGCTGCCCCGGGCAGCGTGTGCTCCGTCAGCGGCAACACCGTGACCATGCTGTCCGCGGGCACCTGCGTGCTCACCGCAGACCAGGCTGGTGATGCTAGCTATGACCCCGCACCGCAAGTCACACTCGCTGTCGCCATCGGCCAGGCCGCGCAGGCCATCACCGGTTTTGCCGCCAGCCCGGCGAACCCGATCTTTAGCCCCAACGGCAGTTTTACCGTCTCCGCCAGCAGCGGCGCTTCCGGCAATCCGGTGGTGTTTGCGTCGACCACGACCGGCATATGCATCGTCAACGGTGATGTCGTGACCATGCTGTCCGCAGGCACCTGCGGGCTCACCGCCAGCCAGGCCGGCAACGTCAGCTACACCGCAGCCCCCGAAGCGACATTGGCCGTCACCATCGGCCAGGCCGCGCAGACCATCACCGGCTTCGCTGCCAGTCCCACCAGCCCGGTGTTCACGCCCAACGGCACGTTCACCGTCTCCGCCAGCGGCGGTGCCTCCGGCAACCCGGTGGTGTTCGCGTCCACCTCGACCGGCGTGTGCACCGTCAGCGGCAGCACCGTCACCATGCTGGCGGGTGGCACCTGCGCCCTCACCGTCGACCAGGCCGGCAACACCAGCTATACCGCTGCGCCGCAAGCCGCGCTCGCCGTGACGATCACCCAGGCCGCGCAGGCCATCACCGGCCTCGCCGCCAACCCGGCCAGCCCGGTCTATACGCCCAACGGCACGTTCACCCTCTCCGCCAGTGGCGGGGCCTCCGGCAACCCGGTGGTGTTCGCGTCCACCTCGACCACCATCTGCACGGTCAGCGGCAGTGCCGTGACGATGATGGCGGGTGGCACCTGCGCCCTCACAGCCAACCAGGCCGGCAATGCCAGCTACAGCGCCGCTCCCGAGGCGACACTGGCCGTCACCATCGGCCAGGCATCGCAGGCCATCACCGGCTTCGCCGCCAACCCGGCCAGCCCGGTGTTCAGCCCCAATGACACGTTCACCGTCTCCGCCACCGGCGGTGCCTCCGGCAACCCGGTGGGGTTCGCGTCCACCTCGACCACCATCTGCACGGTCAACGGCAGCACCGTCACCATGCTGGCAGGCGGCACCTGCGCCCTCACCGCCGACCAAGCCGGCAACACCAGCTACAGTGCCGCCCCCGAAGCGACACTGGCCGTCACCATCGGCCAGGCATCGCAAGCGATCACCGGCTTCGCCGCCAACCCGGCCAGCCCGGTGTATGCACCGGGCGGCACGTTCACCGTCTCCGCCACCGGCGGCGCCTCCGGCCAGCCCGTCGTGTTCGCCACCACCTCAACTACCATCTGCACCGTCAGCGGCAGCACTGTCACCATGCTGGCGGGCGGCACCTGCGCGCTGACCGCCAACCAGGCCGGCAACACCAGCTACAGTGCCGCCCCCGAAGCGACACTGGCCGTCACCATCGGCCAGGCATCGCAGGCGATCACCGGCTTCGCTGCCAACCCGGCCAGCCCGGTGTTTGCGCCGGGCGGCACGTTCACCGTCTCCGCCAGTGGCGGCGCCTCCGGCAATCCGGTGCTGTTCGCGTCGACCTCGACCGGCATCTGCACGGTCAGCGGCAGCACTGTGACCATGCTCGCCGCCGGCACCTGCGCGCTCACCGCGGATCAGGCCGGCAATCCGAGTTATGCCCCCGCCCGACAGGCCACGCTCGCGGTCGTCATCGGCCTGGCCACGCCCGTCCTGCAATGGGGCGGAGATCTGCAGAAGACCTACGGCGAGGCCGATTTCGACCTGCCCGCGGCCAGCAGCAACAGTCCCGGCGGCGTCAGCTACGCCAGCAGCAACACGGCCGTGGCCACCGTCAATGGCCGCACTGTCACCCTGGTCGGCAGCGGCACCACCACCCTGACCGCCACCCAAGCGGCGACGGCCAATTACACGCAGGCGGTCGCCAGCCTGACGCTGACCGTGTCCGGCCGTCCCGATCCCGCTGCCGATTCCGGCGTCATCGGCAGCGTGCAGGCCCAGGCCGAGGCCAGCGTGCGCTTCGCCTCGGCGCAGATCGGCAACATCGGCGAGCGCCTGCGCGGCCAGCGCCAGCGCCACGGCGGCAACGCGGACAGCCACGGGCTGGGATTGGCACTGCGCAACGGCAGCGGCCAGGGCTTCATGTTCAGCCTGCCGCTCCGGACAAACCCGACGGATCCCTCGGGTTCGTCGCCGCGCCGCACCGGCATCTGGTCGGCCGGCACCCTTACTCTCGGCGAGCGCCTGCGCGATGGCCGCGGCAACAGCAGCGGCTACAAGTTCCGCACCGACGGCATCACCGTCGGCATCGACTGGTGGTTGAACCCCGACCTGCTGCTGGGCCTGTCCGGCGGCCTGGGACGGAACGACACCGATTTCGATCAACCCGGTTCCAACATGGACGCGCGCCAGCAATCGGCCGCCTTCTACGGCCTGTGGCGCCGGGGCGACCACTTCTTCATGGATGCGCTGCTCGGATGGGGCCGGCTGTCCTTCGACCTGCTTCGCTGGAGCGCGCCGGCCGCCGCCCTGGCCCATGGCGAGCGCGATGGCCGGCAGGCCTTCGGTGCGCTGACGCTGGGTTACCAGCGCGAACAGGACCGCCGCAGCCTGACCGGCTATGGCCGGCTCGAGTCCAGCCGCACGCGGCTCGACGCCTACCGCGAACAGGGCGCCGGCATCTACGACCTCTCCTATGGCCGGCAATCGGCCGACCACAGCCAACTGGCCGCGGGACTGGAAGGCAGCTACCTGATTGCCGCCGAGCGCAAGCGCTATCGCCCGTACTGGATGCTCGAATACCGCAAGGCGCTGCAGAACCGCAGCAGCGCGGGCGTGAACTACGTGCTGCGCCCCACCGCGGGTGGCTATCTCATCACCGGCAACGCGCTGGCCAACGAGGGGATGGTGGCCGGTGGCGGCGTGGACATCGATTGGGACAACGGCTGGCGGCTGACCTTCCTGTTGCGGCAGGAACACGGATCCGGCCGCAGCAAGGCCACGATCTTCGGCATGTCGGTGGGCTACGACTTCGGTGGCGCGATGCCGATGATGCCGCCGGACCGAGGCATGAATCCGCAGACCTCGCCGTGGAACGCCCACGATCCGGTCCCCGCGTTCAATCCCCGGGGCGTCCGTACCACTGGCGAATGAACAAGGCCATCGCGGCCAGCATCCCGATTCCCCCGATCGCGATCAGGGGGATCGCCCAGTCCGCCGCGATGCCGGCATCGGCCGCCGCAGCCGGCGCCAACAGCGCAAGCAGGCCCAATGCCAACACAGCCGTCGCCGCCAGATCGAGCAACAGCCAGCCCCAGCGTCGCGGCTTGGCGACGGTCGGAATCATCGCGGGACTCCGGGAATGTTAGTGACGCTATAATAACGCCCCTTCCCAACTGCCTACTGCGCCCAGTCACGCCGGGCGCGCCGTCCGCATGTCCATCCAGAACCTTCGCAACATCGCCATCGTCGCCCACGTCGACCATGGCAAGACCACCCTCGTCGACCAGCTGCTCAAGCAATCCGATACCTTCGACGAGCGCACGGTGCTGGCCGATCGCGTGATGGACAGCGGCGACATCGAAAAGGAACGTGGCATCACGATCCTGTCGAAGAACACCGCGATCAAGTGGAAATCGCCCGAGGGCGAGGAGTTCCGCATCAACATCGTCGATACCCCGGGCCACGCCGACTTCGGCGGCGAGGTGGAGCGCGTGTTGTCGATGGTCGATTCCGTGTTGATCCTGGTCGATGCGATGGACGGCCCGATGCCGCAGACGCGCTTCGTCACCCAGAAGGCGTTCGCGATGGGCTTCAAGCCGATCGTCGTGGTCAACAAGGTGGACCGCCCGGGCGCGCGTCCATCGTGGGTGCTGGACCAGACCTTCGATCTGTTCGACCGCCTCGGCGCGACCGACGAACAGCTCGACTTCCCGGTCGTCTATGCCTCCGGCCTCAACGGCTATGCAGGCCTCGACGAATCGGTGCGCGAAGGCGACATGACGCCGCTCTTCCAGGCCATCATCAATCACGTGCCCGTCCCGCCGGTGAGCGAGGAAGGTCCGTTCCAGATGCGCGTGACCAGCCTGGACTACAACAACTATGTCGGCGTGATCGGCGTCGGCCGCATCCAGCGCGGCAAGATCAGGACCAACCAGCAGGTCACCGTGATCGGCACCGATGGCAAGACCCGCAACGGCAAGGTGCTGCAGGTGCTGGGCTTCATGGGCCTGGACCGCATCGAGGTGCCGGAGGCGCAGGCCGGCGACATCATCGCGTTCTCCGGCATCGAGGGCCTCGGCATTTCCGAAACCGTGTGCGATCCGTCCGCGCAGGAACAGCTGCCGGTGCTGTCGGTGGACGAGCCGACCATCTCGATGACCTTCCAGGTCAACGACTCGCCCTTCGCCGGCGTGAAGGATCGCAGCGGCGGCAAGTTCCTCACCAGCCGCCAGCTGCGCGACCGCCTGACCCGCGAGACCGCGCACAACGTCGCGCTGAAGGTCGAGGACACGGCCGATGCCGACAAGTTCAAGGTCAGCGGGCGTGGTGAGCTGCATCTGTCGATCCTGATCGAGACGATGCGTCGCGAAGGCTATGAGCTCGCCGTGTCGCGCCCGGAAGTGATCATGCGCGAGGTCGATGGCCAGATGCAGGAGCCCTACGAGCAGCTCGTCGTCGATCTGGAAGAACAGTTCCAGGGCGGCGTGATGGGCCGCCTGGGCGAGCGCAAGGCCCTGCTGCAGAACATGGAGCCCGACGGCAAGGGCCGCGTGCGCATGGAGTTCATCATTCCGGCGCGCGGCTTGATCGGCTTCCAGACCGAGTTCCGCACCCTGACCGCCGGCACCGGTCTGTTGTTCCACGTCTTCGACCACTACGGCCCGAAGGCGGACGGCGCGATCGGCCAACGCCAGAACGGCGTGTTGATCTCCAACGGCACCGGCCCGTCGCCGGCCTATGCGCAGATCGCCATGCAGGAACGCGGCCGCCTGTTCATCGAGCCGGGCGAGGAAATCTACGAGGGCCAGATCGTCGGCATCAACGCCAAGGACAACGACCTCACCGTCAATGCCCTGCGCGGCAAGCAGCTGACCAACTTCCGCGCCTCCGGCACCGACAAGGACGAAGGCCTGATCCCCGCGATCAAGTTCTCGCTGGAGCAGGCGCTGGAGTTCATCGACGACGACGAACTGGTCGAAGTCACGCCGAGGCAGATCCGCCTGCGCAAGAAGTTCCGTACCGAGAACGACCGCAAGCGCGCCAGCCGCGCGGGCTGATCAGAAGGCTTGAAGCCCGGCCGTCGCGGCATCATGTGGACGTGATGGACAACACGCGACGGCCCGCCGCTTCTTACAACCCGGATCCGCATGCGCATCCGGGTTTGCACGTCATCGCCATCGTCGAGATGGCCAAGGGCGCGCTGGCGCTGATCGCCGCCAGCGGCCTGGAAATCATCGGCCCGGCGCCCCTGCAGCGGGCGCTGCATGCGCTGATCGAACATTTCCAGCTCGACCCGGCCAGTGGCATCACCGCCTGGCTCGCCAGCGTGCTCAACCCCACCGGCATCCACATCGCCGCCGCCATTGCCACCATCTACGGCCTGCTGCATCTACTCGAGGGCTGGGGACTGTGGCGCGCCAAGGCCTGGGCATCGTGGCTGGGCTGCGTCTCGGCCGCCGCCTACCTGCCCTTCGACATCACCGCCTTCCTGCATCATCGCCACTGGCTGGAGGCCGTGGCCGTCGGCATCAACTTGCTCGTGGTATGGGTGCTGGCGCGCGACCTGCTCAAGCGCCGCCAGGCCGGCTGATTGCCTAACGGGCGGATAGCGGCGATGCTCGGGGCTGGTTTGCACCGGAGTCTGCCATGCGCCGCTTCGCCCTGACCCTTTCGCTTGCACTGGCATTGCCCGCCGCACTGGCACAAACCCCGCATCCCGAATTGGCCGAACCCGACATCGCCACCCTGCAATCGCAGATGCGCGATGGCGGCATCAGCAGCGTGGCGCTGACCCAAGCCTATCTCGACCGCATCGCCGCACTCGACGATGCCGGCCCCAGGCTCGACGCCGTCATCGAGCTCAACCCCGACGCACTGGCCGATGCGAAGCGCTTGGACGATGAACGCCGCAGCGGCAAGCTGCGCGGCCCGCTGCACGGGATTCCAATACTGTTGAAGGACAACATCGACGTCTTGCCGATGGCGAACTCCGCCGGCTCGCTGGCGCTGGCCAATCATCATCCCAAGACGGACGCGTTCCTCGTGCAACGGCTGCGCGACGCGGGCGCGGTGATCCTCGGCAAGACCAACCTGAGCGAATGGGCCAATTTCCGTTCGACGCGCTCCAGCTCGGGCTGGAGTTCGCGCGGCGGGCAGACACGCAATCCATACGCGCTGGACCGCTCGCCCTGCGGCTCCAGCGCCGGCACAGGCAGCGCGATCGCGGCCGGGCTGGCCGTGGTCGGCATCGGCACGGAAACCGACGGCAGCATCATCTGCCCCTCGGCGGTCGCGGGCCTGGTGGGCCTGAAGCCGACCGTGGGGCTGGTCAGCCGCGACGGCATCATCCCGATCTCCGCATCGCAGGACACCGCCGGGCCGATGACACGCAACGTGCGCGATGCGGCGCTGCTGCTGGCCGCCATCGCCGCGCGTGACGATGCCGACCAGGCCGATGCCCTGCCCGGCCGGCCCGCCATGCCGCCCGATTACGCCAGCGCTCTGCTTCCGGATGCGCTCAAGGGCGTGCGCATCGGCGTGCTGCGCCATGACCAGGGCAAGCAGCCCGATGTCGATGCCGCCTTCGCCCGCGCGCTGGACACGCTCAAGGCGCAGGGTGCGACGTTGGTGGATGCGGAGATTGCCACCGCCGGCCAGTGGGACGATGACGAATACACCGTGCTGCTGTACGAGTTCAAGGACGGCCTCAATCGCTACTTGAGCAGCCGCAAGGCACCGGTGTCGTCGCTGGCCGGGCTGATCGAATGGAACCGCACGCATGCGGCCAAGGCGATGCCATGGTTCGCGCAGGAAATCTTCGAGGCCGCGCAAGCCAAGGGCCTGCTCACCGACAAGACCTATCGCGAGGCCAAGGCCCGGGCGCGGCGGCTGGCCGGCCCCGAAGGCATCGATGCCACGCTCGCCAAGCACCGGCTGGATGCGCTGGTCGCGCCGGCGATGTCGCCGGCCTGGCTGATCGACCCGATGACCGGCGACCACTTCACCTTCGCCAATTACGGCGCTGCCGCCGTCGCCGGCACACCGAGCCTGACCGTGCCGATGGGCAACGCCCAAGGCCTGCCCATCGGCCTGGTGTTCATGGGGCCGGCGTGGAGCGAGGCGCGCTTGCTGGGTTACGGCCAGGCCTTCGAGCAGGCCGCCAAGGCCCGCACCTCGCCCACCTATGCGCCGACGCTGACGCCGCGCGATTGATCCGCGCGCGTCAGCGCGTGGCGGGCTGGCCCAGTTGCTGGTATTTGCGGCCGATCAGCATCGCCGTTTCCAGCGCCTGCTCGTAGTTGAGGCGCGGATCCACCGTCGAGCGATATGCCCGCGCGAGATCGGCATCGGTCAGGTCGCGCGCGCCGCCGGTGCACTCGGTGACATCCTCGCCGGTCAGCTCCAGGTGGATGCCGCCCAACCGGGTGCCGGCCGCCGCGTGCAGGTCGAACGCCTGTTCGATCTCGCCGCGGATGTTGCCGAAGCGCCGCGTCTTGTAACCGTTGCTGCTGTTTTCGGTGTTGCCGTGCATCGGGTCGCACACCCACAGCACGCGCGCGCCTTCGCGCTTCACAGCATCCAGCAGAGGCGGCAGCTTCTCCGCGACCGCCTGCGCGCCCATGCGGTGGATCAGCGTCAGCCGGCCCGGCTCGTTGTCCGGGTTCAACACGTCGATCAAGCGAAGCAGATGGTCCACTGACATCGCCGACCCCACCTTCACTGCCACCGGGTTGCGGATGCCGCGGAAGTACTCGACGTGCGCGCCGTCCAGCGCCGCGGTACGCATCCCGATCCACGGGAAATGCGTGCCGAGGTTGAACCAGCCCCACTGCCGCGGCACCTGCCGGGTCAGCGCCTGCTCGTAGGGCAGCAGCAGCGCCTCATGCGAGGTGAAGAAATCGACGCGATCCAGGTTGTGCGCGGGCTCGCCCGACAGCGTCTCCATGAAGCGCATCGCATCGGCGATACCGGCGACGATGCGATGGTATTCATCCGCCAGCGGCGAGTGCGTCACCCATGACAAGTCCCAGTTCTCGGGATGATGCAGGTCGGCGAAGCCGCCATCGATCAGCGAGCGCACGAAGTTGATCGTCAGGCCCGAGCGCGAATGCGCGCTGATCATGCGCTCCGGATCGGCGATGCGCGCCACGGCATCGAACTCAGGGCCGTTGACGATGTCGCCGCGATAACTCGGCAGCTCGATGCCGTCCCGCGCTTCCACGTCGGACGAGCGCGGCTTCGCATACTGCCCGGCGAAACGCCCGACCCGCACCACCGGCATGCGCAGCGCGTGCACCAGCACCAGGCTCATCTGCAACAGCACCTTGAGGCGGTTGGTGATGATGTCCGGGCGGCAATAGGCGAAATTCTCGCAGCAATCACCGCCTTGCAGCAGGAAGCGCTTGCCCTCCTGCGCCTCGGCCAGCTGCTGGCGCAGCGACAGGATCTCCCATGACGTCACCAGCGGCGGCAGCGCATGCAATTCGTCCAGCGTGCGCGCCAGCGCATCGGCATCCGGATACACCGGCTGCTGCGCGGCGGGGTGCGAACGCCACGAATCCGGTGCCCAACCGTCCGCCAGCCGCACTGCGGCCGGCCCGCAGACGAGGCGCTTTCCCTGCGTTGCCTTCATCGCCTGGTTCCGCCGCGAACCCGCGCAGCGAGGGCGGCCCAGATGGCGAGCGCCGCGAACCACAGCAGCGACCACATCGGCATGGTCAGGCCCAGGAACTTCCAGTCGATGTTGCTGCAGTCGCCGCTCGCCGTCAGGACTTGCCTGATGGCGCCGGGCCAGCCTTGCATCTGGGCCAGGAAGCCCAGGCCCGCACCGCACATCGACATCGGCGGCGGATACAACTGCACCCAGACATGCCGGCCGGCGATGCCGATGCCGATCAGAGCGGCCATCAGCGCCAGCGCAACGTAGACGCCGCGCGCGCGCGGCGACCGTGGCCCATGCAGTCCGCCGACGAGGAACACCAGCCCGAGGGCGGCGAAGGCGATGCGCTGCAGGATGCAGTAGTTGCACGGCATCAGCCGCTCGACGAACTGCACGTAGAGCGCATAGCCGATCAGGCCCGCACAGGCGAGGAATCCCAGCAGAAAACGCGCGCGGAAGGACTGGATCATCGTGCTCATGGCGACATCGAAAGCCTTGGGATCATGCATTGCAACATAACAGATGCACGTCCATTCGCGCTCATCGGCGCCGCAACGAAAGAACCCCGGCGCATGGCCGGGGTCCTGCGTGCGTCAGCGATGGCACACGGGATCACTCGCCGCTAGGCGCGCCCGGACGGTCCATCAGTTCGACGTAAGCCATCGGCGCGTTGTCGCCGGCACGGAACCCGCACTTCAGGATGCGCAGATAGCCACCCGGACGGCTCGCGTAACGCGGCCCCAGCACGGTGAACAGGGTGCCGACCGCTTCCTTGTCGCGCAGGCGCGAGAAAGCGAGGCGGCGGTTGGCGACGCTGTCGGTCTTGGCCAGGGTGATCAGCGGCTCGGCGACACGACGCAGCTCCTTGGCCTTCGGCAGCGTGGTCTTGATCAGTTCGTGCTTGACGAGCGAAGCGGCCATGTTGCGGAACATGGATTCGCGGTGTGCGGTGGTGCGGCTGAAGGCGCGGCCGGCATTCTGGTGGCGCATGGCTGGGATCCTCTATGAATGTTGCATCTCTGGAAATCGCTGTCGCCTTCCCGGCGTTGGAGCATGGACTGCGGTTGGTCCTGGGCCGGCCCTCCTGGCCGGCGTCGCCCCGGGTCTCTGACCCTTGGGCGGATATTACGTAACGTTACGGATGCGCCCGCTCCCGGCATGGCAGGGGACGGGCGCGCCGTACCGATGTCAGCCGAGCATCCCGTGCTGGGACACGCCGGCCGGCGGCCAGTTGTCGAGCTTCATGCCGAGGGACAGGCCGTGCTGGGCCAGCACTTCCTTGATCTCGGTGAGCGACTTCTTGCCCAGGTTCGGCGTCTTCAACAGCTCGACCTCGGTCTTCTGGATCAGGTCGCCGATGTAATAGATGCTCTCCGCCTTCAGGCAGTTGGCGGAACGCACCGTCAGCTCCAGATCGTCGATCGGACGTAGCAGGGTCGGATCGACGCCCGCGACGGCCTGCTTGGTCGCGCCACGCTCGCGATGCGTGAAGTCGCCGAACACCGAAAGCTGGTCGGTCAGGATGTCGGCAGCGGTGCGCACCGCTTCTTCGGCATCGATGGTGCCGTTGGTCTCGATGTCGAGGACCAGCTTGTCGAGGTTGGTGCGCTGCTCGACGCGGGCCGCCTCGACCGCGTAGGCCACTCGGCGGACTGGCGAGAAGGACGCGTCGAGGATGAGGCGACCGATGCTGCGGGTCTCCTCGTCGGGACGGCGGCGGGCGGCGGCCGGCTGGTAGCCGAAACCGCGTTCGATCTTGATCTGCATGTCGATCGCCGCATCCTTGGTCAGGGTGCAGATCACGTGGTCGGGATTCACGATCTCGACGTTGTGATCCACCTTGATGTCGGCGGCGGTCACGATACCTGGGCCCTGCTTGGACAGCGACAGCATCGCGCTGTCGCCGCTGGCCATGCGGATGGCCACGTCCTTGAGGTTGAGCAGCACTTCAAGAACGTCCTCTTCCAGACCTTCGATGGTGCTGTATTCGTGGAGCACGCCGTCGATGCTCACTTCGGTGATGGCGAAGCCGGGGATCGACGACAGCAGCACGCGGCGCAGCGCATTGCCCAGGGTGTGGCCATAGCCGCGCTCGAGCGGCTCGATCACGACCTTGGCCCGGTTGGTGGCGATCTGCTCGATCTGCGGGCCGCGCGGACGCAGCACTTGATTGGCGGTAACCGTCATGTAGGACGTCTCCTGGGCACCCGGTTCATGACGCCGGATGCCGCTCGGTGGGGGGATTACTTCGAGTACAGCTCGACGATCAGCGCTTCGTTGATGTCGGCGGGCAGCTCGGCGCGGTCGGGTACGGCCTTGAACACGCCGGCGAACTTGCCGGCATCGACTTCGACCCATGACGGCGACAGGTCCATCTGCTGGGCGACGGTCAGGGCTTCCTGGACGCGCAGCTGCTTCTGGGCCTTCTCCGACAGGGCTATGGCGTCGCCGGCCTTGACCGCGTAGGACGGCAGGTTCACGGACTTGCCGTTCACCAGCACACCGCGGTGCGAGACCAACTGGCGGGCCGAAGCGCGGGTGACCGCAAAGCCCATCCGGTAGACCACGTTGTCCAGGCGGGTTTCAAGCATCTGCAGCAGGTTCTCGCCGGTATTGCCCTTCCGGTTCGAGGCCTTCTTGTAGTAGTTGCGGAACTGGCGCTCCAGCAGCCCGTAGATGCGCTTCACCTTCTGCTTCTCGCGCAGCTGGGTGGCGTAATCCGACAGCTTGCCCCTGCGGGCGGTCGGGCCGTGCTGGCCGGGCTTCTGCTCCAGCTTGCACTTGGAATCCAGCGCGCGGGCCGGGGACTTCAGCGACAGGTCGGCGCCTTCACGACGCGCGAGCTTGCAGGTGGGACCAATATAGCGTGCCATGTCTGGAGCTCCTTAGACGCGACGCTTCTTCGGCGGACGGCACCCGTTGTGCGGGATCGGCGTCACGTCGATGATGTTGAGGATCTTGTAGCCGACGTTGTTCAGCGAACGAACGGCCGATTCACGACCAGGGCCGGGGCCCTTGATCCGCACTTCCAGCGCCTTGACACCGTAGTCGAGTGCGGCCTTGCCGGCCTTCTCTGCGGCGACCTGCGCCGCGAACGGCGTCGACTTGCGCGAGCCGCGGAAGCCGGCGCCTCCGGAAGTGGCCCACGACAGCGCGTTGCCCTGGCGGTCGGTGATCGTGATGATGGTGTTGTTGAAAGAAGCGTGGACGTGCGCGACGCCGTCGGTGACGACGCGCTTGATCTTCTTCTTGGTCTTGGTGGCAGCAGGCTTGGCCATGTCTGTTCCTTACTTCTTGATCGCTTTGCGCGGACCCTTGCGGGTGCGTGCATTGGTCTTGGTGCGCTGGCCGCGCAGCGGCAGGCCGCGACGATGACGCAGGCCGCGATAGGTGCCCAGGTCCATCAGGCGCTTGATCGCCATGCCGACTTCACGACGCAAGTCGCCTTCGACCACGAACTTGCCGACCTCGGCGCGCAGGCGCTCGACTTCGGGTTCCGACAGGTCGCGGATCTTGATCGAGGACTCCACGCCAGCGGAATCGCAGACCTTCTTGGAACGGGTACGGCCGATGCCGTAGATGCTTTGCAACCCTACCCAGACGTGCTTCTGGGCAGGCAGGTTGACACCTGCAATACGCGCCATGACGCGATCTCCAAACGGTTGGTGGGCCAAAAAAGACGACTTGGCCGGGGAACTGGATATTTTAACAATAATCCCGGGCTTTTGGGAAGCCGGGCCCTGAGGCCCTGCTCCGGCATGGGGAGTGTGCCCATGCTCCGGCGAACGGTCCGACGACTGGTGGCGAAACCCCGGCCACCGCGCGCGCTACTCTGGCGCTCGCATCTCGTCGATCCACCCGTGCGCGGGATGCCGCCCGGGTCGCCCATCGAGGCCGGCGCGCGGGCGCCGGCTATGAATTCGTTCCGGGCGATGACGCTGCCCGGGGTTTGAGCGGCGAGCCTGGCCCACCGCCTTTTGTTGCCGTGTTGCTGCGTGCTGCGCCGCCGCTCAGCGGCCGCGTGCCCCGCCCTTCAGGTTCGCCTTCTTGAGCAGGCTTTCGTACTGGTGGGACATCAGGTGCGCCTGGAGCTGCGCGATGAAGTCCATCACCACCACCACCACGATCAGCAACGAAGTGCCGCCGAAGTAGAACTGGGTCCCGAGCTGCGTGCGCATCACTTCCGGCAACAGGCAGACCAGCACCAGGTAGATCGAGCCGGCCAGCGTCAGCCGGGTCAGCACGCCGTCGATGTAGTCGGCAGTGGCCTTGCCGGGACGGATGCCGGGAATCAGCGCGCCCGACTTCTTAAGGTTGTCGGCGGTTTCCTGCGAATTGAACACCAACGCCGTGTAGAAGAACGCGAAGCCGATGATCAGGGCTGCGAAGATGATCATGTGCAGCGGCTGGCCCGGGGCCAAGGCCGCAGCAACCCGCTGCATCCACTGGGTAGTGGCCGAGCCCGAGTTGCCGAACCACTGTGCCGCAGTGGCCGGGAACATGATGATCGACGAGGCGAAGATCGGCGGGATCACGCCCGACATGTTGAGCTTGAGCGGCAGGAACGAGGTCTGGTTCTGGTACGCGCTGCGGCCGCCCTGTCGACGGGCATAGTTGACCGTGATCCGGCGCTGCCCACGCTCGACGAACACGACGAACCAGGTGAAGCCGAACACCAGCAGCGCGATCAGGATGGCCTGGATCGGGGTCATGTCGCCGTTGCGCAGCTGCTCGACGGTATGCACCACGGCGGCAGGCAGGCCGGCAACGATGCCCGCGAAGATGATCAGCGACACGCCGTTGCCGATGCCACGCTCGGTGATCTGCTCACCCAGCCACATCAGGAACATCGTGCCCGCGGTCAACGCCACCACTGCCGTGAACACGAAAGCCATGCCCGGGTTGCTGACAACCGGCGTGCCGTCGGGCGCGATCTGGTTCTGCAGCGCGGTGGCGATGCCGATGGCCTGAAACACCGCCAAGGGCACCGCGCCCAGGCGCGACCACTGGTTGATCTTCCGGCGACCGGACTCGCCTTCCTTCTGGATCGCCTTGAGGCTGGGGAAGATCTGCGCACAGAGCTGGATGATGATCGACGACGAGATGTAGGGCATCACGTTCAAGGCCAGCAGCGACAGGCGCGAGAGCGCGCCACCCGAGAACATGTTCAACATGTTCACGATGCCCTGCTGCTGTTGCATGAATGCCGTCATCGCCTCCGGGTTCACACCCGGCACCGGAATATGGCAACCGATGCGATAGACGACGAGCGCACCCAACACGAACAGCAGGCGCTGGCGAAGTTCGGTGAACTTGCCCGCGCCGGCCATTCCGGCCAATGCATTGCCGCTTCGCGACATCCGGTATTACTCCTCGACCTTGCCGCCGGCGGCTTCGATAGCCGCCTTGGCACCGGCCGTGGCCAGCAGGCCCTTCAGCACGAACTTCTTGGTGACGTCGCCCTTCTTCACGATCTTGGCCTTCTTGGCCGTCGACGGAACGAGCTTGGCGGCGCGCAGCGCGGCGAAATCGATCTCGCCGGCGTCCATCTTGTCCAGCTGGTACAGCAGCACCTGGGCGGTGTCGGCCTTCAGCTTGGAACGGAAGCCCACCTTCGGCAGGCGCATGTACATCGGCATCTGGCCGCCTTCGAAGCCGGCCTTGATCTTGCCCTTGCCCGCGCGCGCGAACGAACCCTTGTGCCCGCGGCCGGCGGTCTTGCCGAGGCCGGAGCCGATACCGCGGCCGACGCGGGTACGTTCGGTGCGGGCGCCCTTTGCGGGCTTCAACGTGTTGAGCTTCATCTGGTTACTCCTCGACCTTCACCAGGTAGTGGACCTTGTTGATCAGGCCACGAACCTGCGGGCTGTCCTTCAGTTCGCGCACGTCGTTGAGCTTGTTCAAGCCCAGGGCGCGCACCGACAGGCGATGCTTGGCCTGCGAACCACGCAGGCCCTTGACCAGGCGCACCTTCACGGTGCCAGTGTCCTTAGTGCTGGACATGGAACACCTCCTCGACCTTCTTGCCTCGCTTGGCGGCGATCACCGAAGGCGAATGCATCGCCGTGAGCCCCTTCAGCGTGGCGCGCACCAGGTTGATCGGATTGCGCGAACCGGTGGCCTTGGCCAGCACGTTCTTGACCCCGACCGCCTCGAGGACGGCGCGCATAGCGCCGCCGGCGATAACGCCGGTACCTTCCGAAGCCGGCTGCATGAACACGCGGGCGGCGCCGTGGCCGGACTTGACCGTGTGCCAGAGCGTGCCGTTGTTGAGGTCGACGGACTTCATGCCCTTGCGAGCGGCCTCCATCGACTTCTGGATCGCGACCGGGACTTCGCGGGCCTTGCCGTAACCGAAGCCGACGCGACCGTTGCCGTCGCCCACCACGGTCAACGCGGTGAAGGTGAACTGGCGGCCGCCCTTGACGGTCTTGCTGACGCGGTTGACGGCGACCAGCTTCTCGATCATGCCGTCATCGATTTCCTCGCGGGGGCCGCGATCGCGGTCGCGGCCGCGCGGTTGACGTTCTTCTGCCATGTGACTCTCTCGTGTTGTTTACGGCGATTGCCGCTTATCGTTGTGTTATTGAAGCGCGACAGCCCGCCGGAAGGCGGCGAGCCGTCGGGGAGTTGTCAGAATTGCAGGCCGGCTTCGCGCGCGGCGTCAGCCAATGCCTTGATCTTGCCGTGATAGCGGTAGCCCGAGCGATCGAAGGCGACGGCATCGATGCCGGCGGCCTTGGCGCGCTCGCCGATGATGCGACCGACGCGGGTCGCCGCCTCGACGTTCTTGCCGCTCTTCAGGCCTTCGCGCACATCGGCCTGGGTGGTGGAGGCCGAAGCCAGCACCTTCGAGCCATCGGCCGAGAACAGCTGTGCGTACAGATGCTGGCCGGTACGAAGCACCGACAAACGCGGCACGCCGAGCTTGCGAATGTGGGAGCGGGTGCTCTTGGCACGGCGCAGGCGGGCGATTTTCTTGTCCATGTCTTTTCTCCGGAAGCTGAAAGCGCGGGTCATCCCTTCGGGATCACGCCTTCTTGGCTTCCTTGCGGATGATGGTTTCGTCGGAGTACTTCACGCCCTTGCCTTTGTAGGGCTCCGGCGGACGGTAACCACGGATCTTGGCGGCGACTTCACCCACCAACTGCTTGTCCGCGCCCGTGACCACGATCTCGGTCTGGGTCGGCGTCGCGATGGTGATGCCATCCGGCGTCTTGAACAGCACCGGGTGCGAGAAGCCCAACGAAAGGTTCAGGTCCTTGCCCTGCATCGCGGCGCGGTAACCGACGCCGACCAGCTCGAGCTTGCGCTCGAAGCCCTCGGACACGCCCTTCACCATGTTGGCGAGGATGGCGCGGATGGTGCCGGTCATGGCGATGCGTTCCGGGCTACCCGGGCTGAACTGGATTTCGTTGTTCTCGAAGGCAACTTCGACGCCTTCGGGCTGGGCGATGGACAGGCTGCCCTTGCCACCCTTGACGCTGAGCTGGCCGTTTTCGTTCTTGAATTCAACACCCTTCGGCAGGGCGATCGGCTTCTTGGCTACGCGGGACATGTCGCTCTCCTGTTAGGCCACGAAGCACAGGACTTCGCCGCCGACGCCCTTCTGGCGTGCCGCGGCATCGGTCATGATGCCCTTGGAGGTGGAGACGATGGCGATGCCGAGGCCGCCAAGGACCTTCGGCAGCTCGCTCTTGCCGCGATACTGGCGCAGGCCAGAACGCGAAACGCGCTGCATGGTCTCGATGACCGGCTTGCCTTCGAAATACTTCAGGTCGACAACCAGCTCGGCCTTGCCGCCGCCCAGGTCGTTGACGCGATGGCCGGCGATGTAGCCCTCGTCCTTGAGGACGTCGGCAATCGCGACCTTGGTCTTGGATGACGGCATCTTTACCGTCGGCTTGCCGACCGCGGCCGCATTCTTGATGCGGACCAGCATGTCGGCGATGGGATCAGTCATGCTCATGGGAAAGTCCTTGAGTTAGCACCGATATCCGCTTTCGCGAAGATCTTGGATTTGGGCTTGGCCTCGAGGCCAAGCCGGATATTCTCGCCCGTATCGCGGCGAATCGCAACCTATTACCAGGAAGCCTTGCGCAGGCCGGGCACGTCGCCTTTCATGGTGTGCTCGCGCAGCTTGTTGCGGCCCAGGCCGAACTTGCTGTACACGCCCTGCGGGCGGCCGGTCAGGATGCAACGGGTCGTCTGCCGCGACGGCGAGGAGTCGCGCGGCAGCTTCTGCAGCTTCACGGACGCTTCCATTTTCTGCTCGTAGGAGGCGTCCTGGCTGCCGACGATCTTCTTCAGCGCTTCGCGCTTGGCGGCGTACTTCTTGGCGAGCTTGGTCCGCTTTGCATCGCGGTTGATCATGCTGGACTTGGCCATGTCTCTCTCTCGATCAGCGGAAGGGGAAACGGAAGGCCTCGAGCAGCGCCTTGGCTTCCTCGTTGGTCTTCGCGGTGGTGGTGATGGCGATGTCCATACCGCGGATCGCGTCGACGGCGTCGAAGTCGATTTCCGGGAAGATGATCTGCTCCTTCACACCCATGTTGTAGTTGCCGCGGCCGTCGAACGAACGCGCCGAAACGCCACGGAAGTCGCGGGTACGCGGCAGCGAGATGTTGATCAGTCGATCAAGGAACTCATACATGCGCGCGCGGCGCAAAGTCACCTTGGCGCCGATCGGCCAGCCGTCGCGGATCTTGAACGACGCCACCGAGACGCGCGACTTGGTCGCCACCGGCTTCTGGCCGGCGATCTTGGTCATATCGGCCAGGGCGTTCTCGAGCACCTTCTTGTTTGCAGCAGCCTCGCCGACGCCCATGTTGAGCGTGATCTTGGTGATCTTCGGCACCTGCATCGGATTGGTGTACCCGAAGCGCTTCATCAGCACGGGCACCACTTCTTCCTTGTAGATCTTTTCCAGTCGCGTGGTCATTTCATCATTCCTCAGGCGTCAACCGCCTCGTCGCCGGAGCGGAACACGCGGATCTTGCGTCCATCCTCCAGCACCTTGGTCTTGATGCGCTCGCCCTTGCCGCTGGCCGGGTTGAACAACATCACGTTGGAAATATGGATCGAGGCTTCGCGCTCGACCACGCCGCCAGCCTGACCGACCTGCGGGTTCGGCTTGGTGTGGCGCTTGATCATGTTGATGTTGGAAACAACGACACGGTCGCCGAGGACGCGGATCACGTCGCCCTTCTTGCCCTTGTCCTTGCCGGTGGTAACGACGACCTGGTCGCCTTTCTTGATGCGATTCATGGTGTCCTCCGGCTCACAGCACTTCAGGTGCGAGGGAAACGATCTTCATGAACTTCTCCGAGCGCAGCTCGCGAGTCACGGGCCCGAAGATACGGGTGCCGATCGGCTCATGCTTGTTGTTCAGCAACACGGCGGCGTTGCCGTCGAAACGGATCAGGGAACCGTCGGCGCGACGCACGCCCTTGCGGGTGCGCACGACCACGGCGTTGTAGACCTCGCCCTTCTTCACCTTGCCGCGCGGAATGGCATCCTTCACCGACACCTTGATGATGTCGCCGATGCCGGCATAGCGGCGCTTGGAACCGCCAAGCACCTTGATGCACATGACTTCCTTGGCACCGGAGTTGTCGGCGACGTCGAGGTGGCTCTGCATCTGGATCATGGTCTGGCCTCCTCGTTATTCGGCTGCGTGGGCGAGGACTTCGACCACGCGCCAGTTCTTGGTCTTGGACATCGGGGCGCACTCGGCGATGCGGACCAGGTCGCCCATCTGGCAGGCGTTGTCCGCATCGTGCGCGTGCAGCTTGCTCGAACGGCGGATGTACTTGCCGTAGAGCGCGTGCTTGACGTGGCGCTCCACGAGCACCGTCACCGTCTTGTCCATCTTGTTGCTGACCACGCGGCCTTCGACCGTGTGCTGCTTTTTATCAGTGTTGTTCATGGTCGTTCCTGGGTTCACTGCGCGGCGGCGCCGAGCAGCATCTTGACGCGTGCGATCTCGCGGCGGACGCGGCGCACGTCGTGGGTTCTGGCGAGCTGACCGGTGGCCTTCTGCATGCGCAGGGAGAACTGCTCCTTCTGCAGGTCAAGCAGATGGGCCTTGAGGTCGGGAGCCGACTTCTTGCGGAGTTCGTTGAGTTCCATCAGCGCACCGTCCGGGTCACGAATTGGGTGGTCACCGAAAGCTTGGCGGCGGCCAGGCGGAACGCTTCGCGTGCCGTAGCCTCGTCCACGCCCTCGATCTCGTAGATCATGCGCCCGGGCTGGATCTGGGCGACCCAGTACTCCACGTTGCCTTTGCCCGAGCCCATGCGGACTTCGATCGGCTTCTGGGTGATCGGCTTGTCGGGGAACACGCGGATCCACATCTTGCCGCCACGCTTGACGTAACGGCTGACGGCACGGCGCGCGGCCTCGATCTGGCGGGCGGTCAGGCGGCCGGTCTGCGTCGCGCGCAGGCCGAATTCGCCGAACGACACCGCGTTCGCGCTCCACGACAGGCCTTCGTTGCGGCCCTTGTGCTGCTTGCGGTACTTGGTACGTTTGGGTTGCAACATGACTTAACCCCTCGCTTCGCGCTCGCCGCGCGGCGGACGCGGGCCGCGGGCAGGACGCTCGCCGCCACGCTCATTGCGCGGTTCTTCATTCTTTTCCTGGCCCACTTGCGCGAAATCGAAGACCTCGCCCTTGTAGATCCAGACCTTGATGCCGATGATGCCGTAGGTCGTCTTGGCCTCGGCGAAGCCGTAATCGATGTCGGCGCGCAGCGTGTGCAGCGGCACGCGGCCTTCGCGGTACCACTCGGAACGGGCGATTTCCGCGCCGTTCAGGCGGCCGGCCACGTTGACCTTGATGCCGAGCGCGCCGAGGCGCATCGCGTTGCCCACGGCACGCTTCATCGCGCGACGGAACATGATGCGGCGCTCCAGCTGCTGGGCGATCGATTCGGCGACCAGCTGCGCGTCGAGTTCCGGCTTGCGGACTTCGGTCACGTTGATGTGCGCCGGGACGCCCATCACTTCGCTCACCTCCTTGCGCAGCTTCTCGATGTCCTCGCCGCGCTTGCCGATCACCACGCCCGGACGGGCGGTGTGGATCGTGACGCGGGCCGACTTGGCCGGACGCTCGATGGTGATCTTGCTGATGCCGGCCGCGGCCAGCTTCTTGCGAAGCATTTCGCGGACCTTGAGGTCGGCGGCGAGGAACTCGGCGTATTCCTTCTTGCCCGCGTACCACTTGCTGTTCCAGTCCTTGGCGATGCCCAGGCGGATGCCGACGGGATGAACTTTGTGACCCATGATTACTTGCCCTCGCCGACGACGATGGTGATGTGGCTGGTGCGCTTGACGATGCGGGTGCCGCGGCCTTTCGCACGCGCCATGAAGCGCTTCAGGCTCGGGCCTTCGTCGACCATGATGGTCTTGACCTTGAGCGCATCGGCATCGGCGCCGACGTTGTTCTCGGCATTCGACACCGCCGACCACAACAGCTTGTGGATCATGTGGGCGGCCTTCTTGTCGCTGAACTTCAGCAGATCAAGGGCACGCGAGGCCGGCAGGCCGCGCACCTGGTCGGCGACCAGGCGTGCTTTCTGGGGGGAGATGCGCGCGGTGCGCAGGATGGCTTTGGCTTCCATGATGATCTCCTTACCTCGACTTCTTGTCGCCGCCGTGACCCTTGAAGGTACGGGTCAGCGCGAATTCGCCGAGCTTGTGGCCCACCATGTTCTCGTTGACCAGCACGGGCACATGGTTGCGCCCGTTGTGGACAGCGATGGTGAAGCCCACCATTTCCGGCAGGATCATCGAACGACGCGACCAGGTCTTGATCGGCCTCTTGGTGTTGGTACCCGCCGCTTCCACCTTCTTGGCCAGATGGTGGTCGATGAACGGGCCTTTCTTGAGTGAACGTGCCATGGCCGATTAGCTCCTGCGATCGCGCACGATGTACTTCTGCGTGCGCTTGTTCTTGCGGGTCTTGTAACCCTTGGTCGGGACGCCCCACGGGGTGACCGGGTGCGGATTGCCCTGGCCGGCCTTGGCCTCGCCGCCGCCGTGCGGGTGGTCGACCGGGTTCATGGCCGCACCGCGGACGGTCGGCTTGACGCCGCGCCAGCGCTTGGCACCGGCCTTGCCCAGCTTCTCGAGGTTGTGCTCGACGTTGCCCACTTCACCGATGGTGGCGCGGCACTCGACCGGCACGCGGCGCATTTCGCCCGAACGCAAGCGCAGCGTGGCGTAGCCCTGCTCCCGAGCGATCAGCTGCACGCCGGCACCCGCGGCACGGGCCATCTGCGCGCCCTTGCCCGGCTTCATCTCGATGCAGTGCACCGTGGTGCCGACCGGGATGTTGCGCAGCGGCAGGGTGTTGCCGGCGCGGATCGGAGCGGACTCGCCGGCAACAACCTGGTCGCCCGCCTTCAAGCCCTTCGGCGCGATGATGTAGCGACGCTCGCCGTCCACGTACAGCAGCAGCGCGATGTGCGCGGTGCGGTTCGGGTCGTACTCGATGCGCTCGACCTTCGCGGGAATCGTTTCCTTGTCGCGCTTGAAGTCGATGATGCGGTAGTGCTGCTTGTGGCCACCGCCGATGTGGCGGGTGGTGATGCGACCGTGGTGGTTGCGGCCACCGGTCTTGCCCTGCTTCTCCAGCAACGGCGCGTACGGCGCACCCTTGTGCAGGTCGGGCGTGACCACGCGGACCGCGCTACGGCGGCCAGCGGAGGTCGGCTTGAAAGTCATCAAAGGCATCGTGTACTCCTTAGGCCTTCGCCGTCACGTCGATGGTCTGGCCGTCGGCCAGCTTCACGTAGGCCTTGCGCCAGTCGCCGCGGCGACCCATGCGCGAACGGAAGGCCTTCTGCTTGCCCTTCACGTTGACCACGTTCACCGATTCGACCTTCACTTCGAAGATCTGCTCGATGGCCGCCTTGACGTCGGCCTTGGTGGCGGTGGTCGCCACTTCGAAGACGTACTGGTTGGACACTTCCTGCAGGCGCGCGGTCTTTTCCGACACGTGCGGTGCGCGGATTATTTCGTAAACGTTGGTGGTCATGCCAGCCACTCCTCGATCTTCTTGACCGCGTCGGCGGTGATCACCACCGAGTCCGAGCCGACCAGCGACACCGGATCCAGGCCCTGAACGTCGCGCACTTCCACGTAGGGAAGGTTGCGGGCCGACAGGAACAGGTTCTCGGAGGCTTCCTCGGTCACGATCAGCGGACGCTTGCCGAGATCGAGATCCTTCAGCCTGGCAACCAGATCGGATGTCTTGGCGGCATCGACGTCGAAGCCGTCGACGATGGTGATGCGGCCCTGGCGGTTCAGTTCCGACAGGATCGCGGCCATCGCGGCGCGGTACATCTTGCGGTTGACCTTCTGCGCGAAGCTGCGCGGCTTGGCCGCGAAGGTCACGCCGCCGCCGACGAAGATCGGGGCCGTCAGCGCGCCGTGGCGCGCACCGCCGCCCTTCTGCTTCTTCGACTTCTTGGTGGTGCCGTTGACTTCCGAACGGGTCTTCTGGGCCTTGGTGCCCGAGCGACCGGCATTACGGTAGGCGACGACGACCTGGTGGACCAGGTCTTCGGAGAATTCGCGGCCGAACACGGCTTCGGAGACCGACACCTTGTTGCCACTACCCTTGATGGTCAGTTCCATGCTCATGCTCCCTTGCTGGTCGGACGCACGATGACGTCGCCACCCGGGGCGCCCGGCACTGCGCCGCGAATGGCGATCAAGCCACGCTCGGCGTCAACCTTGATGACCTGCAGATTCTGCGTGGTCTGGTTCTCGGAACCCATGTGACCGGACATCTTCTTGCCCGGGAACACGCGGCCCGGCGTCTGACGCTGGCCGATCGAACCCGGCGAGCGATGCGACAGCGAGTTGCCGTGGGTAGCGTCACCCATGCGGAAGTTCCAGCGCTTGATCGTGCCCTGGAAGCCCTTGCCCTTGGTCACGCCCTGCACGTCGACCATCTGGCCTTCGGCGAAGATGTCAGCCTTGACCTCGCCACCGATCTCGTAATCGGACAGCTTGTCGTCGGCGACGCGGAATTCCCACAGACCACGACCGGCCTCGACCTTGGCCTTGGCGTAGTGGCCGGCACCGGTCTTGTTGATGAGGGCGGCGCGCTTCACGCCGGCAGTGACCTGCACGGCGCTGTAGCCGTCGGCCTCGACGGTCTTGATCTGGGTGATGCGGTTCGGCGTGGCTTCGATCAGCGTCACCGGGATGGACTTGCCATCTTCGGTGAAGACGCGGCTCATGCCCGCCTTGCGGCCAACCAGCCCCATTTGATGGATTTTCGTCGACATGATGATTTCCTCAGGTCAACTTGATCTGGACGTCGACGCCGGCAGCCAGTTCGAGCTTCATCAGCGCGTCCACGGTCTTGTCGTTGGGGTCGACGATGTCGAGCACGCGCTTGTGCGTGCGGGTCTCGTACTGGTCGCGCGCGTCCTTGTCGACGTGCGGCGAAGTCAGCACGGTGTAGCGTTCGGTCTTGGTCGGCAGCGGGATCGGGCCGCGCACTTGCGCGCCGGTCCGCTTGGCCGTCTCGACGATCTCGCTGGCCGAGCGGTCGATCAGGCGATGATCGAAGGCCTTCAGCCGGATGCGAATCTTCTGGTCCGCCATGACGGAGATTCCTCAGGTAAGTCCAAAGAGCGAAGGCCCGGCAGCTAGGTGTGCCGAACCCGGTGTTCGCGACGCACCCGTGCCGGAGGCCCGGGCCGTATCGCGGTGAAACCCTTGCAAAAGCAAAGGCGGCCCGGTTTCCCGGCCCGCCCAGACATCAACAAACGCGTGCGCCACCCGGAATCCCGGATGAGCCACGCGACCTGTCCTTGTCTGGCGAAGACGAGGTGCTTCCTGCCCCTCATTTCGCTGGCTGCGGAACCGCGTTGATCACGCATTTCCGCAAGTGGTCTTACATTCTAGCAGGCATTTTTTGGCTCTTGCAAGCTTTTTCCTGCCTTGGGCCGGGCGGCTCGCGCCGCCTTGCCCTGATCCGGCCTGCTTCCGCTCGGGAAGCAGGCGTTGGATCGGATTACTTGATGATCTTCGCCACCACGCCGGCACCGACCGTACGGCCGCCCTCGCGGATCGCGAAACGCAGGC
>Ga0209793_1000154_pt1 | contig 121863 bp, 119 predicted proteins | sample EBPBio122009_DNA_FD_185863 | JGI IMG/M metagenome (GOLD analysis project Ga0209793, IMG submission 185863) | Wastewater treatment Type I Accumulibacter community from EBPR Bioreactor in Madison, WI, USA - Reactor 1_2/2/2009_ DNA (SPAdes) (version 2) | ecosystem: Engineered > Bioreactor > EBPR...
GCTCGGCTTCGGTCAACTCCAGTACGGCTTTCGGGCGCCCAGAACGCGACATACCCCATCATACCAATTATGTTGCGAATTTAAGGCGCGACACACTAGGTCGGCGCCAGGAGCGTTGCGTGCCTGCGCGCCAGGTCGGCGTCGAGGCCGTCGATGTCCACGATCTTGGTGCGCGCCGTGGCCCCGGAGACCAGCCGTACGTCGCGGCGGCGCACCCCGAACGCCTGAGCCAGCGCGACCAGCACCGCCTCCGTGGCCGCTCCCCCGACCGCCTTCGCGGCCACCGCAACAACGAGCTGGGCGGCACCGGGGGCGTCGTACGCGCCGCCCACCCGTGTCCGCGACGCCCCGGGCCGCACCCGCACCGTGATCCGCACGGTCCCATTGTCGCCCGCGCAGCGGTACACGGGAGACTGGGGATATGGCGGTGCAGATGAGCCGGGCCGAGTTCGAGGCCTCCGTGGCAGACGCCCTCGACGGCGTCCCTGCCGAGTTCCTGGCCCTCTTGGACAACGTCGTGTTCCTGGTGGAGGAGGAGCCGTACGACGGCTTGGAGGCGGACTGTCTCGGCGTCTATGAGGGGGTGCCGCAGACGGAGCGGGGCTGGGACGTCGGCCCGGTCATCGTGCCGGATCGCATCACCATCTTCCGTGGGCCCACGCTGCGGATGTGTGACAGCGCGCAGGACGTCGTCGAGGAGGTCTCCATCACCGTCATCCACGAGATCGCGCACCACTTCGGCATCGACGACGCACGACTGGAGGAGCTGGGCTGGGACTGATGTCCTCGCCACGTGTTCTCCCGTCCGGACCATCCGGTCAGGAGCGTCGCTTCGTGGTTGGATGGCGTCGTGAGCAGGATCGTTGGCCCACCGTCGGAACGGGAGCAGCGCGATTGGTGGGCGGCGCATCAACAGTCCGAGCCACAGCCGGCCACGCTTCGCCACGGGGAGACCGTGTGGTTGCGGCCCCTGCGACGCAGCGACCGGGACGCGCTCGTTGCCTTCCACGACTCCCTGTCGCACGAGTCGAAGCGACGCCGGTTCTTGGGGGACCAAGAGCATCTCACGCCCCAACTGCTCGACGTGCTCGTTGACGGGGTCGACGGCGTAGAACACATCGCCCTCGCGGCACTGGCCGAGCCTGTTGATGGCCCAGGGCAGCTCGTGGGGACAGCGCGGCTAGCACGGGCGGCGCATCCGCGCTCGGCCGCCGACGTGGCCGTCACGGTGCGGGATTCCTGGCACGGCCGTGGTCTCGCGACGGTGATGCTGCCCGTCCTGCTGAGCTGGCGGGTCCCGGGGATCACCCACCTGCGCACCGTCGTGGCCCGCAACAACCCGGCATCGCTGGCCATGCTGCGTCGGGTGGGTCGGCTCCGCGAGATGGGGGGCGACCAGGACCTCGTGTACGTCGAGGTCGACCTCACGGCACGCCCGGACTGAGCTGGCCGACCCGCCGCTTGCCGCCGCCGTCAGGGGTGGCGGGCAGCGTTGGCGTGGGATCGGCGGGGCTGAGGGCGCCGGGCTGCGGCGGCGATGGTCACAGCGTCGGGAGAGGTCGGCTGCGCTCGACTGCGGGGCGGGTCGCTACCGTGATCAGCAGCGATGCGGTGGCGAGGAGCCCGATGGCGGCGGCGGGGGGCACCACTAACGCGACGCTGCCACCGATGACCGCACCGATCCCCTGCCAGGTCATGCGGCCCGCAGACTCGAGTCCCTGGACCTGCCCGCGGATCGGGTCGGGGGTCAGCTCCAGGAGGCGTTCTTGCAGGGGCAGGGTTGCCGCGAAGCCGACGCCCGCGAACAGCATCGCGGCGGCCGCAATGACGGTGGGCGGATGCGCGGCGTACACGATGACGGGGGCGGCGAGCAGCACCCGCAGCCCGAACGCATACCGGCGTCGCTGCGCGACGTCCAGGAGTCGGCCTACGGCCAGGTCGCCGACGAGCATTCCTGCGGATGCTGCGGCCAGGAGCAGGCCGGCGTTCGCGTCGTCGTACGACAGCAGCAGCCCTTCGCAGCCCACGATCAGTCCGTTCGGCACCCACAGATTCACCAGAAGGGCACGGACTCCCTGGTGGGCGAAGAGGGTCCGGTTCGTCTGCCAGGTCGCGGACAGGCCGGGGCGTCGGGTGATCCGCACTGAACGCTCTCGGATCGTCGCCGCGACGGTCAGCAGGGCCAGCGCAGTCAGCGCCGCGCTGATGGTGAAGACTCCGGTCGGGGCGACGACGCGCAGCAGCGCCGCACCGAGGGCGTAGCCCACGATCTGCATGCCTCCCGACGTGATGTTCATCAGGGAGCGGGCCAGCGCGTACTGCTCCCGAGCGACCAGCTCGGTGAGCAGGCCCATCCGCACGCCGGTGTTGAGGGACTGCACGAACCCGAGCACGAACAGGATCGCGAACCGTCCCGCCATCGGCAGTCCCGGGATCGCCTGGGCGCTCACCCCGACCAGCGACAGGACCTGCAGCGACAACAATGTCCGGCGAGGACGATCGCCGTCCGCCACGGACATCAGCGTCAGCGCGCCCAGGACCGTCGCGAACGTCGGCCCGAACATGGCCACCGCGGTCAGCAGGGGCGAGCCGGTCGAGGCGTGCACCAGCGTGCCGAGGGCATACCCCGACATGGTCGCAGCGGCCGTGGTCAGGGTGAAGCTGGCGTAGAGCCCGAAGAACTCACGCCTGGCGAGCAAGGCTCGGTAGGAGCGACGGGACGAGGGTGGGGGTTGGCATGAAGGCATGAAAAAAGCCTCCGAACACCGCCCAGGCCCCTGGGCGCGCACGAAGGCCGACGCGGGAAAGATACCATCCGCAGCTGCGTCGCCGCACCCGCGGGCCGTCGCCCGACGTCTCCGCTCAGGACACCGAGGAGGTCGCCTTCGCCGTCGCGGCCGCCGAGGGCGGCGATGTGGTCGGGGTGGCGGGCGGCGGCACCGCTGACATGGCCTGCCACTGCGGCCAGGTGTACAGCCACACGGGGATGCCGGCCTCACCGGGGGGCAGCGGGTAGTTCGAGCCGGTGGTCTCCACCACATCACCGGACTGGATCCGGTTGAACAGCCACAGCGCATCGCCCGGCGCCATGTTGATGCAGCCGTGTGACACGTTGGCGTAGCCCTGCTGGCCCACCGACCACGGGGCCGAGTGCAGGAACTCGCCACTGTCCGTGAGGCGCATGGCGTAGTTCACCGGGGTCTTGTAGTAGTCCGGGTCGCCCTTGTTGATCCCGAACGTCGAGGAGTCCATGACGATCTTGTCGAACTTGTCGGTGACGACCTTCGTGCCACCGCGCGTCTCGAACCGCTCCCCCGGCCGGCCACCGCTGATCAAGAAGCTGCGCACGAGCTTGCCGTTCTCGGTGTCCGTCATCGTGTGCTTGGCCAGGTCGACGCGCAGGATGCGCTGGACGCCGATGGTCAGCTTGGCGCCGTTGTCTTCCATGAGGTAGGCGTTCGGCCCGACCTTCGTGCCCGCCAGCGGCGCGCTCACGTCAATGGTGGTGCCAGCCGCCCAGTAGTTCTGCGGCCGGTACATCAACGTCACATCGCTGGTCCAACCCCAGCCACCCGGCTGGGCCGGGGCGCTCGCCACCGTGAGCTGCTTCTCGATGCCGGCGCGCGCATCCTTGGGGATGGGCGCATCGAAGTTCACCTGGATCGGCATGCCGGCACCGACGGTCCAGCCGTCGGGGGTCACCGTATAGCCCACGGTCTTCCCCGGTGCGCGGGTCGTGAAGGTGGCGGTGTTCGTGGTCTGCGCGCCGCCGTCGGATCGCGTGGTCGCCGTGACCCGGTACGTCGTGGTCGGCACCAATCGGCCAGTCGACGACCACACCTGATCCGGGCCGACCGCTCCCGCCACGGTGCGTTTGCCGTCCGCGCTGGCGATGCTCACCGTGTCCAGCCGGCCGCCGGCCACCCGAACGGTGATGACACTGTCCGCTGCCACGTCGGTGGCCCCATCGGTCACGGAAATCTCCACGCGGGCCGGCGGCGCCGACGTGGTGGCTTCGGAGCCACCCGCACCGCCGGAGCCGGGCGCGTCGGCGCAGCCCGCAGCGGGCGTCACCAGGAGCGTGAGGAGCCCCATCAGAGCAATGGCTCGGCTGGCCCGCGGCGTGGCTGTCTGGCATCGGCTCATCCGTGGGTCCCCCTCCCGCGAGTTCGTCCTCGCCTCTCTATCATCACATCCCGGATCCGGCGCGGCACGTAGGCGCCCGCCCGACGAGAAGCCCCGACGGCGCCTGTCCGCAGACAGGCGCCGCCGGGGCACGTCGACGACGCCGACTCAGATGCCGATGTCACCGCGGAAGTACTCGAAGGACCAGCCAAGGAGCGCCACGACGGCGAACAAGACCCCGATCAGGAAGATCCACCAGCCGACGGCCAACCCGAGGAAGGTCAACAGTGCGGCGACCCCCAGCTGCAGCGGCCACCAGCTGCGCGGACTGAAGAAGCCGTAGTCTCCCTCGGCGTCGGAGATCTCGCCATCCAGATCGTCCTCGGGGCGGGCGTCGAGCTTGCGCGCCGTGATGCCGAGGTAGCCGCCGATCATGCCCACCATGATCGCCAGAAGGACGAGGCAGACGACGCCGACCCATTCGATGCCGTGTTCCGACCGGCTGGTGGCCCACGCATAGATGACCGCCACGAGGGCGAACGGGGCGACCCCGTATTGGAAGAGTTTCGCCTCGACGCTCATCGCCCGCTCCCTCCGTCACGACGCTGCAGCTGATCCACGACTGCGCGGTCCGGGACCGGACTGGCCAGTTCCTCGGCGTCCGGGTGGTGCAGGTCGAAGGCCGGCCGTTCCGAACGGATCCGCGGGATGGAGTTGAAGTTGTGCCGCGGCGGCGGGCAGGAGGTAGCCCACTCCAACGAGGCGCCGTAGCCCCACGGGTCGTCGACCGTCACCAGCGGGGCCTTCTTCCACGTCTTCCACACGTTGAGGAAGAACGGCAGGAAGGACAGCCCGAGCAAGATGGAACCGAAGGTGGAGATCTGGTTGAACAATTGGAAGTTGTCCTCGACCATGTAGTCGCCGTAGCGCCGGGCCATGCCCTGCACACCCAGCCAGTGCTGGATGAGGAAGGTCAGGTGGAAACCGATGAACAGCATCCAGAAGTGGATCTTGCCGAGACGCTCGTCGAGCATCCGGCCGGTCAGCTTCGGCCACCAGAAGTAGTAGCCGGCGAACATCGCGAACACCACGGTGCCGAAGACCGTGTAGTGGAAGTGGGCGACGACGAAGTAGCTGTCGGAGAGGTGGAAGTCCAGGGCCGGGCTGGCCAGCACGACACCGGTGAGGCCGCCGAACAGGAAGGTCACCAGGAAGCCCAACGCCCACACGATCGGGGTCTCGAAGGTGATCGATCCGCCCCACATCGTGCCGATCCAGTTGAAGAACTTCACACCGGTAGGCACGGCGATCAGCATGGTCATGATGCCGAAGAAGGGCAGCAGGACCTGGCCCGTCACATACATGTGGTGCGCCCACACCGTCATCGACAGGGCCGCGATCGCGATCGTCGCAAAGATGAGGCCCTTGTAGCCGAAGATCGGCTTCCGGGAGAACACCGGCATGATCTCGCTCACGATGCCGAAGAACGGCAGCGCGATGATATAGACCTCGGGATGCCCGAAGAACCAGAAGAGATGCTGATAGAGGATCGGACCGTTGTTCTCGGGGTCGTAGATGTGCATGTCGAAGAGGCGGTCCCCGGCCAGGCCCATGAAGGCGGCGGTCAGCACCGGGAAGACCATCAGCACGAGGATCGACGTCACCAGGACGGTCCAGGTGAAGATCGGCAGCCGGAACATCGTCATGCCCGGGGCCCGCATGCACACGATGGTGGTCAGGAAGTTGACCGCGCCCATGATCGTGCCGAAACCCGTCATACCGAACCCGAGGATCCACAGGTCACCACCGAGCGACGGACTGAACGTCGCGTTCGACAGCGGCGCGTAGGCGAACCACCCGAAGGAGGCCGCACCGCCCGGAACCAAGAAGCCCGCGGTGGCCATCAGGCCGCCCAAGAGGTAGAGCCAGTAGGCCAACATGTTCAGGCGGGGGAACGCGACATCCGGGGCGCCGATCTGCAGCGGCAGCAGCGCGTTGGCGAAGCCGGCGAACAGCGGCGTCGCGAACAGCAGCAGCATGATCGAGCCGTGCATGGTGAACATCTGGTTGAACTGCTCCAGGTTGTGCACCACCTGAAGCCCGGGCTCGTACAGCTCGGCCCGGATGACCAGCGCCATGATGCCGGCCAGGATGAAGAAGAACATCGACGTGGCGAAATACAGGTTGCCGATGACCTTGTGGTCCGTCGTGGTGATCACCGAGACGATGCGCTGACCCTTGCTGGGCCGACGGGTCTCAGCCCTGGTGCCGGCCACGTGCCCCGGCGTGAGAACGGTCGACATCACTGCTTCCCTTCCGGCGTCCACTGCAGCTTGCTCTCCTGGCCGGGCTCCAGATGGGCCCGGCTCAGGCTGTTGTCCAACATGCCCGTCTGGCCCTTCGCCTTCAGGTCAGCCATGTGCTTGTCGTATTCGCCCTGATCGACCACCTTGACGTTGAACAGCATCGTCGCGTGGTATTGACCGCACAACTCGGCGCACTTGCCCTGGTAGGTGCCGTTCTCGGTGGGCACGATCTGCAGCTTGTTCACCTTCCCGGGAATCATGTCCAGCTTTTGCTGGAAGGCCGGGACCCAGAACGAGTGGATGACGTCGCGGGCGGTGAGCACGAACTCCACGCGCTTGCCCTTGACCAGGTAGAGCGTGGGCAGCGTCTTCTCGACGCCCTCCTTGCCGGTCAGCTGGGCCTGCACACCCGAGTCGTAGACATCGGAGTCGACATAGTTGAAGTCCCAGCTCCACTGCTTGCCGACGACATTGATCGTGTAATCGGGTTTGATCGAGGTGTCCAGCAGGACCGCCTCGTCGCGGGCGGTGTAGTAGAACAGCACCCCGATCATCATGACCGGCACGACGGTGTAGAGCAGCTCGATCGGGACGTTGTAGCGCAGCTGGGGGGGCAGGCCGACGTCGTCCTTCTTGCGGCGATAGGCCACCATGCACCAGATCGTGAGCCCCCACACGAGAATGCCGACGGCGAGCGCCGCGATCCACCCACCGACCCACAGGCTGGTGACGCGCTCGGCGCCTTCGGAGGCCCCCTTGGGGAGGTAGCCCCGCGACAGCTCCTCGCTGCCGCAGCCGGCGAGCGCGACTGCCGCGAGAGTGGCGATCGCCACGATGCCCGTCGTCCGGCGCGCACGGCGGCTTTGGGTGTCAACTTGCCGACGCAATGGTGCACCTTCCCAGAGTCGGTGGGGGCCGCACCGACGGCGAGTTGCTGCGCGCGGGCACGGCGTTGCTGGTGAGCTGAACATTACCGGCCCGGTGGGGTGCGCCCCGGTTTGGGAAGACGCTCGGACCGCGCGGTGACACAAGAGAATCGGTGGACGGCTCTCTGGCACGACCAGCGGTTGGACGAGGTTCCGGTGCTGTTCAACGCTTCCTCGGTGAGGTCCCGGCCGACCCCTCGGTCGGGTTCTCGGCCGGCTCGGGCGACGCAGCACCGACGGCGTCGGTCAGCACCGGCCCGGGCGGATGCGCCAGCTCCGGAGCGACCAACGCCGTGGCGAGTCGGTCCAGGTAGTCCGATCGGCTGATCTTCCGCACTCCGAGACTGGCCAGGTGGTCGGTCTGCCATTGCACGTCGACGATGCGGCGCGGGTCCGCGTCGGCAGCCACCACCGCGACGAGGCCGACGAGCGCGGCCTTGCTGGCGTCGGGCACGCGATGAAACATCGACTCCCCCGCGAACAGCCCACCCACCGCCACGCCGTACAGTCCCCCGACCAGCTCCGGACCGCGCCACACCTCCAGGGAGTGGGCCCAGCCGAGGTCGTGCAGGCGGCCGTAGGACTCCTCGATGTGGGGGGTGATCCAGCGCCCCCGCCGGCTCGGGTCGGCACAGTGCGCGACCACCTGGGCGAACGCTGTGTCCCAGGTCAGGGTGAAGTCGCGCAGCGACCGCTTCAGGGATCGGGAGACGTGCAGGTCGGCCGGAATCAACACGCCCCGCGGGTCCGGGCTCCACCAGCCGATCGGGTCGGCTCCGCGGTCGCCGAGCCCCATCGGGAACAGGCCCTGCCGGTACGCCGCGAGCAGGGTGCCGGGCTCCAGGTCGGCGCCGAGCGCGACCAGGTCATCCCCGGGCGTCATCCGGGCGGAGGCGAGGTCCCACCCCGTCGGCGGTGGCTCGATCGGGGGCACGTCACCAGCCTAGCCAGCCTGCGTCGCCACGGCTCGGGCCGTTCGGTCCGAGCCGGGGTCGCAGGTCTCACAGGCCTGCGCAGGCCTAGTACTAGCTTTTATCGAGTACCAGGTTTAGTCTTCTCGCATGGCTCGCCACGACGCCCAGATGCTCAAGGGAGTCCTGTCCCTGCTCCTGCTGCGGCTGCTCGCCGCCGAGGACGGCTACGGCTACGCGATCGTGACCAGCCTCAAGGGTGCCGGGTTCCCGGATCTCATCGAGGGCACGGTCTATCCGGCCCTGACCCGGCTGGAGGCCGCCGGGCACCTGGAGTCCTATCTGCGCCGATCCGAGTCGGGACCCGCGCGCAAGTACTACCGGATCACCGGCGGCGGGCGCGCCGAGCTGGCCCGCGGTGAGGCGGCCTGGCGCGATCTCGTCGAATCCGTCGCCGCCGTGCCCCGAACCACCCCGCGAACCACCCCCATCGCACCCGCCCGGGAGGTCTGACCATGTCCGTTCTCGATCGTGTCCGCATCGAAACCGCCGTGCAGCGATATGACCTGGCCCTCGATCTGTACGGCGTGGCCGGGCCGGCTCGTCGGGGTCTGCGCCGGGAACTACGAACGAACCTGCGCGAGGCCGCCGGGGATGGGGGCGTGCGCCCCGCACTGGCGGCCATCGGATCACCGGAGCAGCTGGCTCGGGAGTCGGCCGAGGCCGTGTCGAACCCGACGCGCCCGGCGTGGAGCCAGGGCCTCGCGTGGGCGCTGGTGGCCGTATTCCTCTACTGGCTGCTGTCGCTGTGGAGCACGTTCGCCTTCATGGACGGCGTCCTCGCGTCTGGGGCGAGTCACGACGTCACCGGCGGCATCACGCTTCTTCCCGGCACCGAGGTGAGCGTGCAGCACGACGCCACGGGAGTCATGGGCGGGCTGGTGATGCGTGGCCCGTTCTGGCTCACCGCTCTGGTGCTGTTCCTGCTGGTCCTCACGATCGCGGGGCGACTGTGGCGGCCGCTGCGGCGCTCGGCGTCCGAACATGCCGGCTAGGGTCCGGCACCTCGAGCAGAACCGGCCGTCGCGCCCCGTAGGACGCGACGGCCGGTTCGGGCACCGAGCCGGATGAACTCAGTGGAAGCTGTCGCCGCAGGCGCAGGAACCTTGAGCCTGCGGGTTGTCGATCGTGAAGCCCTGCTTCTCGATCGTGTCGGCGAAGTCGATCGTGGCGCCGTCGAGATAGGGGGCGCTCATCCGGTCGACGACGACCGCAACCCCGTCGAAGTCGCGGACCAGGTCACCATCGAGCGAACGCTCGTCGAAATACAGCTGGTAGACCAGTCCGGAGCAGCCACCGGGCTGGACACCGATGCGCAGCCGCAGGTCATCCCTACCCTCCTGCTCCAAGAGGGTCTTGACCTTGCTGGCCGCGACGTCGGTGAGCACGACGCCGTGTGCGGCAGTCTCGTTCTGGAGAGTCATGGCTGCGTCCTTCGCGTGTGGAGGTGGCGGGGCCCGCTACGAGAGCAACAACGGGTCGCGCGCCACGAGCATTCCTGGGCTTAGGCCAGCCTAAGCGATGCCTCGGCCCCTCGTCGCGGGGGCCGCTGAGTTCCTGGGCGTGCGGGGGACGGCCAGGACGCGCGCGGCACGGTCAGGCCGTGGGCGGCACGGTCAGGCCGTGGGCGGCGGGGACCAGGTGGCCGCGACCCGAGCCGCGCGGCTGCTCAACGTCCCGACCGGATCCGCCATCGCCTCGACGACGCTCACGCCGGTGTCGGCTACGGCGTACGTGCCGGACAACCCGAGCGCCATCGAATCGCGCCGGCCGACCTCGACCGTCCCGGCGAGGGCGACGACCGGCAGCCCGCGGGCGGCCGCGAGCGCCGCGACCTCCCCGATGACGCTGCCCCGGAGGGTGCGATAGTCCAGGCTGCCCTCGCCGGTGAGCACCAGGTCCGTGGCGGACATCAGGGCGGGCATGTCCCAGGCGTCGAAACACCAGGCGGCGGCGCTCTGCCGGCGCGCCCCGAGCAGCAGCAGCCCGTAGCCGATCCCGCCGCCGGCCCCCGCGCCGGGCTCCCGGTCGAGCCGGCGTGCCAGCCCCGTCATCAGGTCGGTGGCGGGTGGGCAGGCTCGGTCGGCCACGGCGCGGTACCAGCCGAGCGCGGCCTCCAGCTGCTGGGCCTCCGCCGGTCCCGCCCCGCGCATCCCGGCCGTGGCCGCGGACGTGCCCTGCAGGCCGAGCAGCGGCAGGTCCTCCTGGGTCGCCAGGATCAGCTCGATCCCGGCCAGCCGTTCGCGCACGGTCCCCAGGTCGGCGAGTTGGTCCTCCCCCAAGGTGGCGAGCTTCGCCCCGCCGTGGGCCAGGGCGGCGTCCGGCCCGGCCCCGAGCGCCGCCAACATCCCCGCCCCACCGTCGTTGGTCGCCGCCTCGCCGACGGCCACGACGATGCGCGCGGCGCCCTCGGCGCGAGCCACCTCGATCAGCTGACCAACCCCATAGCTACTGGTCACCAGCGGATTGCGCTCGTTGCCGGCCAGCAGGTGCAGGCCGGCCGCCTGGGCGGCCTCGACGTAGGCCGTCGTCATGCCCCCCTCGGCCACCATGAGCACGGCGGCGGGCACCTCGCGCCCCAACGGGTCGGACACGGTGGCCGCGACCGTGATGCCGCCCTCCACGGCGGTGGCCAGGACGTCCAGGAAACCCGCCCCGCCGCCGCTGATCGGCGCGAGAGTCAGCTCGTCGTGCGGACATCGGGAGCGCCAGCCGGCCGCGATGGCCTCTGCCGCCTGAACCGCCGTCAGGGTGCCACCGAATCGCTGCGGGCAGATCAGCACTCGCATTCCGTCATGTTCCCATCGACAGGCCGCGAGCGGGAGCTGCGGCGGCTGATGCGGCGTTGGCGCGCCGCCCGACTGCGGTGTCCGCGGCGATCTCAGCCGTCGCCCGCCGCCGGATCCGATCCGGGCGAGGAGCTCGCGGACTCGGCCTGCGACGTCCGCATCCGACCGATTCGATCGAGCATCAGCGCCTCGGCCAGGCAGACCCGCTCGAACTCGCCCAGGTGCAGGCCCTCGTTCGCGCCGTGCGCCCGGGTGTCGGGGTCTTCGACGCCGGTGACCAGGATCGCGGCCCCGGGAAAGCGGTCCGCGAATTCGGCGATGAACGGGATCGACCCGCCGATCCCGACGTCCACCGGGTCGGTTCCCCAGGCGGCGGCGAAGGCGTCGCGGGCGGCGTCGACGTACGGTCCGGACGTCGCAGCGACGAAGCCGTTGCCGTGGTCCTCCAACGTGACCTCGACCGAGGTCCCCCATGGGGCGTTCGCCAGCAGATGGGCCCGCAGCGCCTCAAATGCCGAGCACCAGTCCTGCGAGGGTGCCAGCCGCGCCGAGATCTTGGCCCGGGCCCGCGGCAGCAGCAGGTTGGCGGCCGCGTCGACGGCGGGCGCGTCGATGCCGATGACGGTGATCGCGGGCTGGGACCAGATCCGCGAGACGACGCTGCCCGAGCCGATCAGCGGCGCGTCGGGCGGCATCCCCGAATCCGCGCGGAAGGCGTCCTCGGGATAGTCCAGGTCGCTGGCGGTGTCGCTGGTCAGGCCCCGTACGGCGACCGTCCCGTCGGGAGTGTGCAGGGTGGCCATCAGACGACACAAGGCGGTCAGCGCATCGGGTGCCGCGCCCCCGAACATCCCCGAGTGCACCCCATGCCGCAGCGCCGTCACGGTGACCACGACGCGAACGTTGCCGCGCAACGTGGTGGTCAGGGCGGGGGTGCCGACGGCCCAATTGGCCGAGTCGGCCAGGACGATGGCGTCGCAGTCGAGCTCCTGGGCGTGCTCGGCGAGGATCGCCGGCAGGCTGTCCGAGCCGACTTCCTCCTCGCCCTCGATGAGCAGCCGCAGGTCGATGTCGAGGCCGGCGTCGAGCTCGTCGCGCAGGATCCGCAGCGCCGCGACGTGCGCCATGATCCCGGCCTTGTCGTCGGCGGCGCCCCGGGCGAACAGGCGCCCGTCGCGCTCGGTCGGCTCGAACGGAGCCGAGAGCCAGTCCGCCTCCTCGCCGGGGGGTTGGACGTCGTGGTGGGCGTAGAGCAGGACCCGCGGCGCCCCCGGCGGGCCGGGACGGTGCGCCAGAACCGCAGGATGCCCATCGGCCACGGTCACCGTGCGGGCGGTCAGCCCCTCGGCGCGCAGCAGGTCCACGACGGCGTCCGCGCTGCGCCGTACCTGCTCGGCGTCGAAGCTGGCCAGGGACACGCTGGGGATGCGAACCAGGGCCTCCAGATCGGCGCGCACCCCGGGCATCGCGGCGGCCAGGCGGGCGGCGAGTTCGCCGCGGCGGGGGGAGGCTCCGGCCGGTGGGTCGGCGGGCGAGGCGGGGACCGAGGTCATCCGGTCAGCCTAAGCCGGGCACGTCCCGTCGGGAACGCAACCGGGCCAACCCCGGGGGCGCTGCCGGGCGCGTGTCCTAGAGTGTGCTGCGTGTTCGGACGCAAGAAGAACGAGACGCTGCTCCCGGCGCCGCAGCCGGAGCCGGACGACCAGGCCCGCGGCGGGGCCAAGAATCGACCCACGCCGAAGCGGCGCGAGGCCCAAGCCGCTCGGATGCAGCCCCTCGTCCCCGCGGACCGCAAAGCCGCCGCCCGGACGTCCAAGGAGGCCGAGCGCGCCGAGCGGGTCAAGCGCCAGGCGGCCATGCGCCGCGGCGAGGAGTGGGCCCTGCTCCCGCGGGATCGCGGGCCGGCCCGAGCGTTCGTGCGGGACTTCGTCGACTCCCGGTGGAACATCGGCGAGTTCCTGCTGCCGGCGATGCTGCTGGGCATGCCGTTCATGTTCATCGACCCCACCAGCGGCGCCGCCCGGATCGGGTTCTCGATCGTCTACGGCGCGTTCGCGGTGTTCATCGTCGACACCTTCGTGATGTGGATCCAGCTGCGTCGGCGCTATGCCGAGGAGTTCGGCACCAAGCCACCGGGCGGCAGCTTCTTCTACGCGATGAGCCGGACCATGTCCTTCCGGCGCACCCGGATGCCGCAGCCCCGCGTCTCGCGCGGTCAGCGGTGGGTCAAGCCCGGCAAGTGATCCCTGCTGCGGCCCGCCAGGCCCGACACGTGGTCAGTCCGCCGCCTCCAACGACATCGGACCGTAGACCACCTCGCCGTCCCGCCACAGCGTGACCGCGCCGACGCCCGCGTCGGCCAACTCCTGCCAGGACTCCCCCAGATAGGCCTCGGCCTCACCCTGGGACGGGAAGACGGCGGCGGTCCCTGCGTCGGCGACGCTCGCGCCGGTGGCGTCCAGATAGGTCCACGTGTAGCCCTCGCTCATGGCGCCAACCTAGCGCCCCTGCCCCGGCCCCGGCCCCGGCCCCGGCTTACGGTCCTGCCGCCGACCGCGACGTGCCCGCCGGGCTTGCTCCGCGCGCCGCTCGGTCTCGGCCCGGGCCTGCGCCTCCTCCCGCTCGGCCTGTTCCCGTGCGGCGCGACCGGTGCGGAACTGGCCGTCGTACTCGAAACTCACCTGCACCTTCTGGAACCCCTTGAGGCGCTGGGCGCGGGCCAGTCCGGCGTACGCCGCCCGGTCGCCCTCGGTCAGGTCGACATCGTCCGTCATCGGGGTCAGCAGCGCGCGCGGATAGAGCTTCAGGGCCAGGACCACGTTGAGCTCGGTGCACACGACGAAGGACACCGACGCGAGGTAGATCCAGGCCAGCAGGCCCAGCACCACCGCGAACACACCGTTGGTGTCGGAGGAACCGGCGATGACTCGGGCCACGAACCCAGTCCCCGCGGTTTGCAGCCCCTGCCACACCAGCACGCCGAGGATGCTGCCGGGCAAGGCCTGCCGGATGGTGACGCGGTACGTCGTGCCGAACCGCGAGATCACCTGGAAGAGCACCCAGGTCACCGCCATCGAGGCGAACGTCGTCCAGTAGCCGACGGCCTGCTCGTTGTCGGTGAGCGCCCGCAACGCCGCGTCCCACTGCGACAGGAACGTCGTCACCAGCAGAAAGAGCGCGACCAGTCCCAGCAGGGTGAGGCTGCGGGCCCGGGCCAGGACGGGATTGGGGCGGGAGTTGCGCGGCACGTACCAGGCGGCGTTCAGCGCGTTCTGCATGGCCTGAGCGACGCCGACCGCGCCGTACAGGGCACCGACGGCACCGATCACGACCGCGATACCGCTGCCGCGCAGCTGGGCCCGCTGAACCTGATCCCCGATCACCGGGATCTGCCGGAACGCCGACTCCATGATCCGAGCCTGCAGCTCGGGATTGTTCTCCAGCACGAACCCCAGCACCGAGGACAGCAACAACAGCAGCGGAAACAGCGAGATGAACCCGTAGTAGGTGATCAGCGCCGCCAGGTAGGCGCCCTGGTCGTCGACGTACTTGTAGATCAGTGCGATCGGCAGCCCGAGGAAGCGGTGGCGGCGCTGGAAGTCATCGACGCGCGCGATGCCGCTGCTGCCGCCGTCCTCCACCCGCGGCATCCTGCCACGACCTGGGGCGCGGCGCGGGCCGCCGCTTAGGCTGGGTGCCGTGACCGAGCCGAGCCAGGCGCCCACCGCGCCCACCGACGCCCACCTCCCGACGCTGGCCGAGGACTTCGCCCGCGTCCTGGTCGTGGTCGCCCACCCGGACGACATCGAATACGGGGCGGCGGCGGCGGTGGCTCGCTGGCGCGCCGCGGACATCGAGGTCTCCTACCTGCTTGCGACGTACGGCGAGGCGGGCATCGACACGATGGACCCCGCCGAGGCCGCCCCGGTGCGGGCCCAGGAGGAACGGGACGGCGCGGCGGAGGTCGGCGTTGAGGTCGTGCACTTCCTGGACCACCGCGACGGCGTCGTCGAATACGGCCTGGAGCTGCGCCGGGACATCGCCTGGGTGATCCGCCGGGAACGTCCCGACCTGGTCGTCTCGCTGACCCACCGGGAGCGCTTCGCGGGCGGCGGCACCAACCAGGCCGACCACATCGCCGTCGGTCGGGCCGCGCTGGACGCCTGCCGCGACCCCGGGAATCGGTGGTTGTTCCCGGAGCTGCTGGCCGAGGAGCTGGAGCCGTGGGGTGGGGTGCGGCGGATCGCCTACGCCAACCCCCCGCAGGCCACCCACGCCGTCGACGTCACCGAGCACGTCGCCGCGGCGATCGCGAGCCTGGAGTGCCACGCGCAATATCTGCAGGCCCTCGGGCCGGACTATCCCAGCCCCCGGGACCTGCTCGAACAGATCCTCGGGGCCGGGGGGCGCGCGGCCGGCTTGCCGTACGCCGTGACCTTCGAGGTCTTCGAGCTGTAGTGGCCCCGCGGTCCGAGCCGGCGGCGGGATCGGCCCCGCCGGCGAGGCGGTACGCCGTGGCCCTGGCCACGTCGGCGGCCTACGCCCCCCACCCCGGACTGGTGATCCCCAGCGGCCAGTAGATGCTCACAGCGGCCATGGGCACGGATCGCGGCCCGCCAGGCGCTGCACACGGCATCGAACAGGTCCGGATCCACGGCCAACACCAGGCGCCGCAGCGTGGAACAGCCGACGCCAGAATGAACCGGCCCTGGGGCTCGCTTCGCAGTGGGCTCGGCGACGGTGGCATAGCTCGAGGTCGGCGAGTTGCCCGCAGCGGGTATTGGTGACGAACGAGTGACGAACGCCGTCAACCGGTACACCTGGACGTCATCGAACCGCAGTTGCGCGCCGGGGTGGGGAGCTCACGCCCTGACTTGGCTCACCATCTTGCGGTTTCCGGGCTGGCGGGCTTGTCACCTGTGGTGATGCGTGATGCGGCGCGAGCCACCTGGACGGCGCCGGCGAGGGCCCGGCGTAGCGGCGGGATCCGACCGCAGCGGCGGTTGCGGTCAGCGGCGGTTGCGGTCAGCGGCGGTTGTGGTCAGCGGTGCGCGGGCAGGTGCGAGCCGGGCCGCTGGCCGGTCTTGCGGCGAACCCACAACACGACCTCGGTGGGCGCGCCGAACCGGGTGTCCTCCCCGGACGCCTGGGCCACGGCCAGTTGGAGCCGGGTCAGATCGCCGCCGAGGATGCGGTGATAGCGGGCGAGGACGGCGACCTCGTCGACCGTCGTCGCCGCCGCGACGAGGCGCCCGCCGTAGCGCAGGGCGCGCCAGGTCGTCTCCATGACGGCGGGGGCGGCGCTGACGTCCAGGAGCAGAACGGCGTCCGGGGTGGGCAGCCCCGCCGCGGCGGCGGGCATCCGTCCGGTGACCCGCTGGATCGGCGCGACCCCGAACGGGGTGACCGGCTCGCTGCGCGGCGGCTCGGCCGAGATGACGGCCGCCCGGGCGCCGGGCACGGCGGCGCTCCAGGCCAGTGCTGCCGCGCCGGACCCCCCGACCTCCCAGAGGGTTTCGCCGGGGGCCGGGTCCAGCGCGGCCAAGACGGCCACGGACAACAGGGCCCCGCCCGGGCCGGCCCGGACCGGTCCCGGCACCAGAGCGGGCAACTCTGCCAGGCGGGTTGCGCCGTACAACGACACTCGACCCCGCCGGTCCCCTCCATCTGGGCCCCGCGCGGGCTCGGACGCGGGCTCGGACATGGGCTCGGACATGGGCTGACGCTCAGGCTCGGGCTCAGGGCGGGATGCTCCACCGTGGCCGGCCTCCCGTTCGGCCTCGGCCTGGGCCCAGGCGACCAGGCGTTCCGCCGCGTCCTGGGCCGGTAGGGTGACCTCGCCCGGTGCGGGGGCCAGCAGCGAGCGCAGCACCTCACCCGGCGAGACCTCGGGGGCCTCGGGTCGCGCCGCGCCGTCCGCTTGGGCACCGCCCGGCGAGCCCATCGCGTCGGGGTCGGTCGACCCCTCCTCGCCGGCGACCTCAGGCCGCGGTTCCCCAGGCCCGGGACGCGCGGTCACCGCGATGACATTCAGACCCGAGGTCACCTCGGCGTCCCACCCCGTGGCCGTGCCCTCCCAGCGGCCCTCCCGGGCCGCGCCCAGATCGCCCAGCACGACCAGTTCGCTGTTGCCGAAGCCGCGGTCGGCCAGCCGGGTCGCCACCGTCGTGGGCGTGTCTCGGCCCGCGGAGAGCACGATGAGGCGGGCGCCCTCGGCCAGGTGCCGGGGCAGCGTGTCCAGGCCCCCACCCGAGGCGTTGATGACGGTCACGGACTCGACCGGCCACCCCAACCGGGCGCAGGCCAGGCTCACCGAGGACAGATTCGGCAGGAACAGCAACCGGTCGATGCCCAGTTCCTCGACGAGGGTCCGTCCGATGCCATAGAGCAACGGGTCCCCGGAGGCCAGCACCGCGACACCGCCATCGGCGTGTTCCTCGACGAGGGCCGCGATGTCGCCGCGACGCGGACTGCGCCACTGCTCCCGAGCAGCCCCCAACCAGACCGGCAGCTGTTCGAGCTGGCGGGGACTGCCGATGATCGTGGCCGCCTGGCGCAGCGCGTGCCGGGGGGTCTCCCCCAGGCTCGCCCAGCCGTCGACGCCCACGCCGACGACGACCACGCCGCGTGCGGCGTAGGTCTCGGCGATCGACCGGGTCACGCAGCGACCCCGGGGCACGCTGAAGTTGCCTCCACGACTAGCTCATTCGGCCGCCGGACCGTCTCCGTGAGCGGAACCCGGACAGCGAATCCGGTTCGCCGTCAACGCACTTCGTATCCCGCGGCGCGCAGCGCGGCCTTGACCTGCCCGATGCTCAAGTCGCCGAAGTGGAACACGCTGGCGGCCAGCACCGCGTCGGCCCCCGCGGCGACCGCCGGGGCGAAGTGCTCCACGGCGCCGGCCCCGCCGCTGGCGATGATGGGGATGCGCACCCGCTCCCGAACGGCCCGGATCAGCTCCACGTCGTAGCCGTCCTTGGTGCCGTCGGCGTCCATCGAGTTCAGCAGGATCTCGCCGGCCCCCAGGTCCGCGGCCTGCGCGCACCAGTCCAGCGCGTCGAGTCCGGTGCCGCGGCGGCCGCCGTGCGTGGTGACCTCGAATCCCGACCCCGGCCGGGGGTGCCCGTCGGCCGAGATCCCGGCCCCGGGGGTCGCCGGGTCTTCCCGCCACCGCCGCACGTCCGCCGAGAGCACCAGGACCTGCGCGCCGAACCGTTCGGCGATCTCGGCGATGAGCCGCGGCCGCGCGATCGCCGCCGTGTTCACCCCGACCTTGTCCGCGCCGGCCCGCAGCAGCGTGTCGACATCGGCCACGGTCCGCACCCCCCCGCCGACGGTCAGCGGGATGAAGACCTGCTCGGCGGTGCGGCGAACGACGTCGTAGGTGGTCTCTCGGTCCGCGCTGCTCGCGGTCACGTCGAGGAAGGTGAGCTCGTCGGCGCCCTGGCGGTCATAACGGTCGGCGAGCTCGACCGGATCGCCCGCGTCGCGCAGGTCGCGGAAGTTGACGCCCTTGACGACCCGGCCGGCGTCGACGTCGAGGCAGGGGATCACCCGGATGGCGACGGTCATGACCGGGAGCCTAGCGGCCGGGCTGTCGTACCGTATTCGACGTCAGCGCGGCACCGCCGACGCGGTCGGTCGCCGTCGGGCCGGCCGCGTACGATGGCCGCGTGAGAACCCCCGTGCGCACCTGGTGGCCGTCGACGCGACGGCCCTGACTCACGCACGCACCCCCTGCGCCGTCGCCCGCGCGACGGCGGCACTGCGTCGGTCGCGGGCGGGCCACCCTCGACAAGGAGCACTCAGTGACCACCGCCCCACCCCCCGCGCCACCGGCCGAGCCCCCCGCCGAGCCTCAGGACGCCGGAGCACCCGATGCGACTCACGGCGCCGAGGACGCCTTGGCCGACTCGATCAGCGACGCGAGCCTGCGCCGCAGCCAGGCCCGGTCGGCGCAGATCGAGGCCCAGATCGCCATCGACCCCAGCGGGTTCCGGATGCTCACCGGCGACCGGCCCACCGGCAACCTGCACCTCGGGCACTACATCGGCACGTTGGCCAACCGGGTGCGGCTGCAGAACCTGGGCCTGGACACCTTCGTGGTGATCGCGGACTACCAGGTCATCACCGACCGGGACTCGGTCGGCGAGATGCGCGAGCGGGTCTATTCACTGCTCGCGGACTACCTGGCCATCGGCCTGGACCCGACCCGGACGACGATCTTCACGCACAGCGCGATCCCCGAGCTCAACCAGCTCATGCTGCCGTTCCTGGCCCTGGTGACCGACAGCGAACTGCGTCGCAACCCCACGGTCAAGGCCGAGCTGGAGGCGACCGGGAACCGCCCGATGTCCGGGCTGCTGCTCACCTACCCGGTGCATCAGGCGGCCGACATCTTGTTCTGCAAGGGCAACCTCGTCCCGGTGGGCAAGGACCAGCTGCCGCACCTGGAACAGGCCCGTGTGGTCGCCCGGCGCTTCGACGAGCGATTCGGACGCGCCGACAAGCGCCGGCCGGTGTTCCCGGCCCCGGAGGCGTTGCTCTCCTCGGGAGCAAACATCCTGGGCACCGACGGCACGAAGATGTCGAAGTCACGGGGCAACGTGATCGAGCTCGGGATGTCCGCCGACGAGACGACCAAGCGGCTCAAGCGGGCGGTCACCGACTCGGATCGACACATCACCTATGACCCGGTGAACCGACCCGAAGTGGCCAACCTCCTGCTCATGGCCGGCCTGCTCGCCGATCGCGACCCTGCGCAGCTGGCGGCCGAGATCGGCGACGGCGGCGGGGCCCGCCTCAAGGCCGTGGTCACCGAGGCCGTGAACGAGCACCTTGCCCCGATCCGGGCCCGGCGCGCCGAGCTGGTCGCCGATCCCGGGCACCTGCGCGACGTCCTGGCCGACGGCAACGCCCGCGCTCGCGAGGTCGCGGCGGCGACCTTGGACGAGGTGCGCACGGCGATGGCGATGAACTATGCCTGAACACCCCCGAGGCCGGCGTCACCCGACGTCGGCCTCGCGACTCGGCGCGCGGATCACCGGCCGGCTCGGCACCCGGGAGACAATAGGCCCATGACGGGGAGCGGGGCCCACGAGGCCGGCATGGAAGTGGGCGGTAGCGCCCTGCGTGATGCGGTGGTCGAGATGACCCATGCTCAGGGCGAGGGGGCCGCCAGCCGGGCCGAGGGTGCCAGTGTCGTCGTCTCCCGACGTACGGACTTCCTGCGCGTCAGTCCACGCCCGGACGGCGGTCTCGACCTCACCTTCTCCTATCCGAGCGGCGCCCCGGTGCACCCGCGCCTGGAGCCGCAGCCAGACGGGACGCACCTGGTGCGGGTGTCCGCGAGCGATGTCGATGCCGACCTGCTCGCCCTGGAACCGCTGATCGAGGCCGCCTATGCCCAGAACGGCTGACGCCCACCACTGGTACGACGCCGCGTGGATCGAACGCACCGGGACGTGGCGGCGCCGGGCCGGGGCGGCGTCCCGACGGTCGCTGCAGGCCAGGCTCAAGCGGTGGCGCAGCCGGGGCTTCTTCATCGCCCAGTGCGCGATCACCGCGGGGGTCGCCTTCTTCATCGCCGGCGGGGTGTTGGGCCACGAGATCCCGATCTTCTCCGCGATCGCCGCGGTGATCGTGCTCGGTCAGTCGTTCGGTCAGCGCCTGCAACGGGTCGCCGAGGTCGTCGCCGGGGTCGCGGTGGGCGTGTTTGTCGGGGACCTGTTCGTGCACTACGCCGGCAACGGCTACTGGCAGCTGGCGGTCGTGGTGTTCGCGGCCATGTCCGTGGCGACGCTGCTCGATGCGAGCGTGGGGATGACCGGCATGGCGGGCACTCAGTCCGCCGTGGTGACGATCCTCGTGCCGCCCCCCGGGCAGGCGTTCACCCGCTGGTCGGATGCGGTCATCGGCGGGCTGACCGCCCTGGTCGCCGCCACCATCACCCCGGTCTCGCCGGTGCGGCGGCCGCGGCAGTACGCGGCCGAGGTGATCGTCGAGATGTCGGCGATCCTGCGGGAGGTGGCGACGTCGTTGCGGGCTCGCGATGTCGTCGCGGTGGACGAGGCGATGGATCGGGCCCGGGCCTCGGAGGACATGCTGGAGGAGTTGCGCGATGTCGCGGACGACGGTCTGGCCGTCGTGCGGACCTCACCGTTCCGGCGGCGCCATCTGCCCGCGGTGCAGGTCATCGCGGATCTCCTGGTGCCGCTCGACCGGGCCATCCGCAACCTGCGGGTGTTGGCCCGGCGGGCCAGCATCGCGCTGCATACCGGCGAACCCGTGCCGGGCGCCTACATCGCCATGATCGAGGAGCTCGCCGACGCCACCGATCAGATGGCCGGCACGCTGGCCGTGCGCGAGGTGCCGCTGAGTTCGCGGCGGGCTCTGGTGGAACTGGCCGAGCGGACCACCTATGTCGACGAACGTCCCGCGCTGTCCTCGGAGGTGATCCGGGCCCAGATCCGCTCGATCGTGGTGGATCTGTTGATGGTGACGGGATTGAGCTACGACGCGGCGGCCGACTACATCCCGGAGTCGTTCGAGCTGGTGGACGGCACGGAGTACGAGGTCGACCTGCCCACCGATGCGGACGAACGGGACGACCTGGGCGAGGTCGGGGACGGGATCGGGGCCGGGCCGCACGGCCGCGGCACGCGTCAGCCCGGACCCTGACTCGGGTCCCGCGGGTCGTCTGGGTCCCGCGGCTCCCGCGGCTCCGGCTCGGGCGCACTGGAGTGCACATGGACCAGCGCGGCGAGCCGTCCGGCGAGGGTCCGACCGTGCGCCCCGTCGGCCTTTTGGATGGCCATGACGGCCACGGTGTCGGCGTCGTACAGGTCAAGAGAGGCCCACGGCGCGCCGCCACCGAACTGCATCCGCACGATCTCCGGCCAGGTCAGCCGTCGGGTGATGAGCAGATTGCGGACCACGATGCCGGTCGGCGACGGGACCGCCTTGATGGTGGCGAATCGCCAGATGAACCAGGCGATGGCCGCGCCCAGGATGAAGATCAGCCCGCGATCCATCAGGCTCCAGTCGCCCTTTTGCCGGTCCCGGCCCGGCACCGTGACCGCGGCGTACGTGAACGCCAGGAACACCACCGTGGCCAGCGCGATCGCCACGACGCGGCCGCGCTGGGGGCGCATCACGGCGTACGGATCTGGTTCTGGCGACCGCGGCTGGTTCACCTGACCCACGCTAGTCCCGCGGCGGGTCCGGTGGCGCTGCGGCGGCAGCGCCGACCAGCCACGCCGCGGACCGGGCTCACAACCGGCAGGCGGCGATGTCGGTGATGAGGATGCCGCGGGCGCCGAGGGCGTACAGGGCGTCCATCACCCGGTTCATCCCCTTGCGCGGCACCATCGCGCGGACCGCGACATATCCCTTGTCGTGCAGCGGGCTCACCGTCGGCGACTCCAGCCCGGGGGTGATCTCGCAGGCCGCCTCGACGAGCTCGACCCGCACGTCGTAGTCGACCATCACGTAGGTCCGGGCCGTGATCACCCCCTGGAGACGCCGCTGCAGCACGGCCATTCCGGGGCTGTCGGCGGTGTCGGCGCGGGCGATGAGCACGGCCTCGCTGCGCAGGATGGGCTCGCCGAAGACGACGAGGCCCTGGTTGCGCAGGGTGGTGCCGGTCTCGACGACGTCGGCGATGATGTCGGCCACGCCGAGAGTGATCGAGGTCTCGACCGCCCCGTCGAGCCGGACCACGGTGGCGTCGACGGCGTGCTCGGCCAGATGCACCCGGACCAGGCCGGGGTAGCTCGTGGCGATCCGCCGGCCGCCGAGATCGGTCACGCTCAGGGCCGAGCCCGGCATCCCCGCATAGCGGAACGTCGAGTGGGCAAAGCCCAGCGGCATGGTCTCGATCGCGCCGCTGCCGGAATCCAGCAGCAGGTCACGACCGGTGATGCCGCCATCCAGGGTGCCTTCCCCGACGTACACGGCGATATCCCGCGGGCGCAGGTAGAAGAACTCGACGTCGTTGTCGGGGTCGCCGACGACGAGTTCCTTGGAGTCCCGGCGGGTGCGGTAGCCGCACTCGCGCAGCATGGCCACGGCGGACTCGGAGAGGCTGCCCTTGTTCGGTACGGCGATGCGGAGCATGGGTGTCGTCTTTCGGGTGGCTGTGCGGGGTGGGCTCGGTCGGGGCGAGCGGTACGGCGTACGGCGGCTTCCCCGCCGCTCACAGATGCCGGTAGACGTCCTGCAGGGTCAATCCCTTGGCGATCATCATGACCTGGGCGTGGTAGAGGAGCTGGCTGATCTCGGCGGCGGCCTCGTCGGCGGACTGGAATTCCGCCGCCATCCACGCCTCGGCGGCCTCCTCGACGAGCTTTTTGCCGATGAAGTGCACGCCCTTGTCGAGTTCCTCGACCGTGCCGGAGCCGGCGGGGCGCGTCCGGGCCTTCTCGGCCAGTTCGGCGTACAGATCCTCGAAGCTCTTCACGTGCAGTGATGGTACCGGCCCCTGGTCGGCGCCCTGTCCGGCGCCCGGCATCCGGGCCGTGGCGTGATCATGCCGTCGGGGCGGCCGGGGTATCCGGTACGGGTGTGTCCGACCCTCTGCGGGGAGACTTTGCCCCCGGTGCGCGGTAGCTCACCCTCCCCAGAGTCGGTCAGGTGATGGCGGCCTGCGGCTGCGGCCGGCCCCGACGACGTGCCCGACGACCCGACCAGAGGTAACCGGCGACCGAGATGGCCACGGCGCCGAGGAACGTCGCGATCATCGGGCGTGGGTCGCCGACGGTGTGGCAGCCGGAGCCGTACGTCGTGGTCTCGCAGACCGTGCCCGGGCCGCCGCGCTGCCACCAGGCGAGATACAGCCACGGCAGGCCGGTGCCGGCCACCAAGAACCAGGCGGACCGGTTCTCCAGCGCCCGCACGAAACTGCCGCCGACAACCATGACGAGGCCGGTCAGCGCGAACGCCGCGGCCACCAGCGGGCGCCGGGCTGCCAGGAAGGTCATCATCGGCATGCACCCGGCCACGGTCCAGTGGAGCAGCGCCCACCACGCCGGCCTCCGCAGCTCCCCTACCTCACGCTGGCGATCGGCGGGCTCCGCAACCTTCGTCATCTCGCCATCGTTTCAGGCCTTCCGTCGCCCCGCGAGGCTGGCGCCGTGTCCCCCGCGACGATCAATACTTCGGTTATCGACCGATTTCGGGCCGAAATCGTAGGTATTGATCGTCGCGGGGGACGCGCCATCGGGCACGGTTGTGCCCAACTCTCTGCGGGGAGACTTTGCCCCCGGTGCGCGGTAGCTAACCCTCCCCGGTGCCTAGGTCACGCGCCGTGCCGTTGTGCATGCCGCCGAGGGCCAGACCACCGATAGCCCACGCCAGCAGCCGCGACCGCGACCATCTCGGGCCGTCCCGAGTCCCCGCCCGGGTGGGTCGTCAGCCGCGGGCGAGCCGGCCAGGGTCGGGGGCCTGCTCGCAGGCTCCGGTGACCGCGTCACAGCGGATCAGGGCCGGGGAGTCGCCACCTGCGCCGATCTCCTCCAGCAGCACATGTCGGTCGTCCTCCCACATCGGGACACCCCTGCTCATCAGCGGGACGGCAGTCAGCGGCGCCCGCAGGTGGACGCTCCGGCCGTCGGCCAGGGCCACCACCTCGGCCTGCTCCCGCGTGTCGGCACCCTCCCCCGGTCGCGCGATCGCCCACGGCAGGGACATACGTCGCAGCCCTCGCGTACCGTCGAGGGAGATCGCCTCCGTCCGGATCCCCGGGCCCATGTGCGTGCCGTACGCGCCGCGATCGACGTCCCAGGCGACGGTCGTGCGGTCGGGCCCGCTCGACGTGGCGGTGACCACGTGACCGCTCCAGGTCAGCTCGTACCGGCCGGACACGGCGACGGTTCCCGCGACGCGACCGGTGTCGACCGCGCGGATCACCAGCTCGTCATAGAGGTCCTGCTGCGCGGCTGCGGCGCTGGCCGTGGTGTAGGCGACGTACCGAGCGTCCGTCGATACGCTGACCGCGGCCAGGTTGCCCCGCACGAGCAGTCGTGGGCTGCGGTCTGCGCCGATGACATAAATCTGCCGGTCGTCGTTCATGCTACCGCCCGTGAACATCCAGCCGTTGGCCATCAGCACCACCTGGTCGCCGGCGCGGCGCACGACGTAGGCCGGGCCGGCCTCTCGCGGCAGGTCGACGCGCCCGGCCTCATCGACATAGGCGTAGTTCGCCGCGTCCGCGATGCCCGCCCGTTCGACCCGGTACGGCGGGTGCACGGCCGCACCCACCGGCAGGTCGGCGTAGCGCAACGTCCCGAACGGCGTCGGATCGCAGCGGTCATTGGTGTCCACGCAGCCGCGCTCCAACCAACCCCAGAAGATGGCCGGCTGCCCGTCGATGGCGAAGCGCACCGTGTCGACGTGCGCGGCTGCCGTGGTGGTCTCGGTCAGCTCGGCCAGGAGCGCTGCCGAACCACATGAGGTGCTGGCGTTGGGGATGGTCGAGCGCAGGTCGGCCAGGTCGACGTACGCCGTCCCGGCAGTGACCCGCACGTCCCGCAGCCCGCCCTCCGTGGCGGGCGAGAACCAGCCGGTGTACCCCTGCGCCCTTTCCTGCGCCGATGGACCCTTGAGCAGTTCGATCAGCGCGGCCCTGGTGACTCCGCTGGTCCTGGGCACGGTGCGCTGCACCGGATAGGTCTTCGAGCAGTCGGTGTCTCCGGTCTTGCTCAGGTACACGGTCGTCGTCATGGTGGGTCCGGTCGGCGTGGGATCGGGCGGGGGGATGTCGCCGTCCGGGGAGGTGTCCTGCGTCTGAGTCGCCGCGGGGAAGCGTTCGGGCGGGAAGGCGCCGAGCTGGTGGGTGCCGACCGCCACCGCAACCATCAGCACCAGGGCGGCGGCGAGGCCGGAGAGGGAGGCGGCGACGGTACGGCGCCGGCGGCGCAGCCCGCCCGCGATGGCCCGGTCGGCCAGCGCGCCGTCCGGGGCGTGGGTGGCCTCGGCCCGCGCACGCAGCGCCGCGGCGAGGTCGTCGGTGCTGGGCCTGGTCATCGGGTCACCTCCGGAGCCGGGATCGACGGGTTGAGCCGCAGCCGGGCCAGGCCGCGGGAGAGCTGGGACTTCACCGAGCCCACCGAGCAGCCGAGCGCGGCGGCGATGTCGGCCTCGGGCAAGTCCTCGTAGAAGCGCAGCACCAGCACCGCCCTGGTCCGGGGCGGCAGGGTCGCCAGCAGCCGCCAGATCTCGTCGCGCTCGACGTACGGCTGCGTGCTGTCCGGACCGACCCGCTCGGGCGGGTCGGCGACGGCGGTCTCGCGCCGCCCCGGCCGTCGCCACCAGGACGCATGGGTGCGGGCCATGGTGCGTCGGGCGTAGCCGAGCCGGGCCTCCGGCGCGGCGACCCGGTCCCAGGCCAGGTAGAGCTTCTCCAGGCTGGCTTGTAGCAGGTCGTCGGCGGCGGCGCCCTGCCCGGTCAGGACGTAGGCGTAGCGGCGCAGCGCGTGCCCGTGCGCGGTCACGAACGCGGTGAACGCCTCGTCCCGCTCGCTGGGTACGCCCGATCCCGGCACGCTCCTCATGCTGCCCAGACGCCGGGCGAGGGGCGGAAGGTTGAGCGCGAAACGCCGGTACGTCGTGTCGCGTGCGTCACCCGAGCGGGGCTGCGCCGGCGCTTGACCCCGGCGCGGCGCCTATCGACCTGCCAGCTCGGCGGGCAACGCCGCTCGCTCGCAGGCGCCGGTCCGGGCCGAGCAGCGGATGCCCGTCGCGCCCGGGCCGGCGCCCCGCCCCGGTTCCCCGCCGGTGAGCAGCACATGGTCCTCGTCCTCCCACGTCGAGTCGATCGCGGCCATCCCACCGAAGGGGAAGAATCCATCCGGGAGTTCGAAGGGCGCGAACCGGCCCGACGCCGCGGCCACGGCGCCCCAGCGGAAGCCCTCCGACGAGGCGCTGGCCGACGGCTTCCGCATGACCAGCACGAACCGACCCTGCGGGGACCCTCCCCAGCTCATCGCGAGCTCATCGCCGCACCACAGGGGCTGCTCGACCAGGCCACCGGCCGGGGTCCATCGGCGCAGGCAGTCCGCGGTGCCGGGGCCTACGCGCTGCAGGAGGGCGACCCCGCCGACCGAGGTGGGACCGCCGAACAAGGCCGGCAGGGGGTGCCCGCGCCAGTCCTCGCCGGCCCGCCAGGTCTGCAGGACGCCACCCTCACCGACCACCAGCGTCTCCCCCAGCCAGGCCAGACCGGACATGCCCGGAGTGGAACGACGGGCGACCTCCGTGCCGTCGGCCACCCGCACGACCACGACACTCTGCTTCGGTGGCTCACTCGTCGCCGAGCTGGCCGGCGGCGTGAGCTGCAGGTAGGCGAGGTAATCCCCGGACGGCGCGGCCCAGCCGTAGCCGATGAGGTCATCGGCGATCGAGCGCACGCTGCGGTCCGGGCCGATCAGCACGATCCGGGCGGGGACCACACCGGTCTGCGGTGGCCCGGACCCGGAGGCCAGCAGCAGGAAGGTGCCGCGGGGGCTGCTTCCCAGCACCACCGCCGTGAGCGCGGCGGGCAGCGGCACCCGCCCGGCTGCGTCCACATAGGTCCAGCCCGCCGGGCCGGACCCGGTGACGTATCGGGCGAGCCGGGCCGGTGCTCCGTCGGGCAGGTCCGCAAGAGAGACCACCCGTTCCTGCAGCGTCCCTTGCGCGGTGGCGACGTCCGGCGTCGGCGTGGGAGCCGGTTCCGGAGCCGAGGTGGCCAGTTGGCGGGCCCCGGCCAGGGCGCCGAGCAGCGCCACGACCACCACGATCAGGACGGCCAGCCGCCCCGGGCGGCCGAAGCCCCGGCGTCGTCCGCTCGCTGCCGGGCCGCGCATCGCCGCGTCGAGCAGCCCAGGGTCCGGCGGGCCGCCCGCCGCTGCAGCCGCCGCTCCAGCCGTCGCCAGCGCAGCCGCGATGGACTCCCGCGGGGTGCCGGCCGGCCACGCGCCGAGCCCGCGGGCCAGATCCGCCCGGACGTCGCGGACCCGGCGCTCCAGCGTCGCCGCCAGGGGCCGAACATCGCTGACGTCGCGATGGATACCGACGTCGCGATGGTCACCGAGATCGCGATGGTCGCCGACGTCGCCCAGCACGCTCGCCACCAGCGCCGCTCGCGCCGCCGGGTCCAGAGACCGCAACCGCGCCCAGGTCTGCTGCGCGTCATCCGGCACGCCGTCCGCCACCACCTCGTGCGGCTCCCCCGCCGGCGTCGGCTCCCCCGCCGCCCGGGTCATCGCCCGAACCGCCAGGTGGGTCTCCACGACGTCGTCGCTATCCGGCCCCCACCCGGCGTACGTCGTGGCCAGCGCCCCAGCCAGCAGCTGCTGCGCGACCGCCTGCTGCCCCGCCGCGAGCAGCACAGCGCGCGCCCACAGCTCGGCGCCGCGGCGCCCGACGTACGCACGGAACGCCTCCGACCTCGCCCCGTCCCCGGCCATCGACCCCACCCGTCCAGGCTAGATCGCGGGCCCGCCAGGGCGGCGTCAAGTCCCCGCGACCGAGGCCACCGGCGCGTCCGAGAATGGGCGTCGCCGGGCGACTACTACGTTGGCCCCAACAGGGGCGAGAGGCAGACGATGGGATTGTGGCGCAGGCTTTTCCGCGCACCGACGCGTGAGCACACCGCACCGGCCAGGGGGCCCCTGCTCGGCGAAGCCCTCGCCGCCGGGCTGGCCGCCGGGCTGGCCGCCGCCGTCTATACCGTGGCCCAGATCCTCGGCAGGCGGGCCCCGTTCGGCCCGCGGGTCTCCGCGGTCAACGATCTGGGCGACCAGTTCATCCCGATGCACGCCCAGCTCTGGGACCTGCTGCACGGATCGACCGACAGCGACCTGTTCTTCTCGTGGTCCTCGGCCGGCGGTCACCCGTTCCTGCCCGATTACGTCGCCTACCTCGCCTCGCCGTTGAACCTGCTGCTTCTGGTGGTGCCGCGCAGCGGCGTGGAGGCGGCGGTCGCCGCGCTGGTGATCCTGCGCCTCGCGTTGGCGGCCGCGCTGATGACGCACCTCCTGCGTCGGCTGCGCCCCGACGGGCCGGGCTGGGCTTTCGCGCTGCTCGGCGCGGCCTACGGCACCTGCGCGTGGGCCGTCGACGACGCCTCGTACGTGCCGATGTGGCTGGACGGGTTCGTGGGACTGCCGCTGCTGGTCCTGGCGGGGCTGTGGGCTCGGGACGGTCGCCGCCCTGTCGCGGGTGTGCTGGCCGTCACCGCCGTGTGGTGGTCGAACTTCTACAGCGCCTACATGGCGACGCTCGGCGCCATCCTGCTGATCGTGACGATCCTCCTCGCGGACGGCGCGGACCGACGCGAGTGGTGGCGCACCGCGAGCCGGTACGCCTGGCGCACCGCGGCGGGCGGCCTGCTCGCCGGGATAGGCCTGATTCCCGAGCTCGTCGCGATCAACGCCTCGGTCACCTCGACGCCGACCCACGTCCAGAACGCGCTGCCGCTCGCGCCGTACCTGCCCCGTCTCTTCCCCTTCACCGAGGGCGCCGGCCTGTCCCCGTCGCTGGGGTTCGGCACCCTCCCGCTGCTGGCCGCGCTCACCGTACCGCTGCACCCGGGACTCACCTGGCGACAGCGGATCGTGCTCCCTGCGGGTGTTGCCGTGCTGGTCACGTCGATGACGCTGCCGCAGGGATTCGTCCTGTGGCACCTCGGCATCGTGCCCAACGGCAGTCCTTGGCGACAGGCCTTCGTGGTGGCCGCCTTGGGGGTGGTGCTGGCCGGGTACGCCGTGTCCGCGGCGCGTCCCCTGCCCGCCTGGCGCATGCTCGTCCCGGCGGTGGGCCTGGTGGCGCTGGCCCGATGGCTGCCCGGCCACGCTGAGGCCGCCATGCTCACGCGCTGGACCCAGGCGTGGACCCTCGCCGCGGTAGCCCTGGCGGTCGCCGTGGCGGCAGCGGCCCAGGCCGACCACGCCTCTCGAGCCAACAGAGCCGAGCGATCGACGCCTGAACTCGGCCGGTGGCTGGTCATCGCCGTCCTCGGGGCCTTCCTGCTCGCCGAGCAGGTGATCGGTGCGGTGGTGATCGGCAAGGTCCGCGACGTCCGAATCCCCGGGTCCTACGTCTGGGCCGTCGAGGACGCCCGCGTCGGCCCCGCCGTGCGCCCCTGGCGTGCCGATGGCACGCAGTGGCCCGACTACCGGCTGAACGGGTTTGCCACGACGGGCCTCAACGGCCCGAACGACGGCATGCTGTATGGCGTCCCGACCACGACGTTCTACAGCTCGACCATGCAGCAGGCGGTCGGCGAGATGTGGATCGGCCTGGGGGCGCCGTACGCCGCGAACGGCCGCATCATCTTTCCCTCCGACGACCCGGGCCTCAACGCGCTGATGGGGGTCAACGGCCTGCTCACCGGCGACGGCACGGTCCAGCCCCGAGAGGCGCTACCGGTCGTGCGCCGTTCTTCCCTGCAGCCCACCAACCCCCAGACCCCGGTGCGAAGCGGACCGGGGTCGGCCGTGTTTGCGCGCCGGAACGCCGCGATCGGTGCCCAGGTCTACACCCTGCCCGAGGTCACGGCCCGCCTCGGGGCCAGCCCTGTGGACCTGAGCACCCCGCTGACACTGAACCCGGGCGACCGCGTCACGATGTCCCTGGAGTGTCGGGCCGGGACCATCCCCCAGCTCTATGCCCCCGACTTCGTCGGCGCGTGGACCCAGACCGAGGATTCCGGCCGTGTCGTCGACACGCACCTGCAGCCGAGCGACCGGCGCCGCCGCGGCGTCGAGTCGGGGGTGCCGGCCCCGACTGCAGGGCCCACCCTGCAGGTCACGGCCCTGAACCAGAGCCAATTGCCCGCTGACCCGGTCGCCTGTCTGGACCCCGACGCGCTCGGCGGCGCGATCGCCGCAGCCACCGCGCCCGGCGCACGGCCGACCCAGGTCGAACTGCGGGGCTCCCGGATGCGCATCGATCTGGGCCGGCCCGCCGACACCACGGTCGTCGTCGCGACCGCGGCACAGGACGGCTGGACCTGCACCGCTGACGGCAGCCCGGTCGTGCCGCGGTCGATGGGTGGGCTGTTCGCGGTCCCGCTCACCGGTCAGCGCGAGTTGAGCTGCCGGTTCACCCCACCGGGGCTGTGGCGCGGCGCCGCGGTGTCGCTGCTGGGCGCCGCGATGGCCCTCGGGCCCGTGGTCACGGCACGGCTGCGCACACGGCCGGCGACGCCGCCGAGGCCAAGGCTCAGGAGCGCGGGTGCAGGTCCTGCTCGCGCAGCACGGTCGCGGTGGCCAGTGCGGTGATGCCCGCCTCGTAACCCTTGGATTCGCGGCTGCCGTGCACGCCGCACCGATCTCGGGCCTGCATCTCGTTCTCGCAGGTCAGTACGCCGAAGCCGATGGGGATCCCGGACGCGGTGGAGACCCGGGACAGGCCCTGGGTGACGGACTGGGCGACGTACTCGAAATGCGGAGTGCCCCCCTTGAGGATGATCCCGAGCGCGACCAGCGCGTCGTACGGCTGGCGGACCAGCCGCGCGCACACCACCGGCAGCTCGAACGCGCCCGGCGTGCGGATCACCGCCGGATCGGTCACCCCGTGCTCGGACAGGGCGAGCTTGGCTCCGGCGAGCATGCCCTCCATGTACGTCGTGTGCCAGCGCGCCGCCACGATGGCCACCCGCAGGCCCCTGGCGTCGCCGACCCACCCGGCGTACTGGTCCTCGCCCATCCCGCTCCCCCGTTCACACCGCCGGGGCGCGGCAGGTTGCCGCGCCGGTTCGGTGCCGTCTTCCGGCAGCCTCATCGGCAGCCACGCCGCGAACTGAGCGAGTTCCCGACCCGGGCGGCGGATTCGGGATCAGGGGCGTCAGCGACGGACCGGCTCGGCCGCGCCGTCGGCGATCGGGGTGCCGTCGGGGCGTTCGGTCCGCGATGCCTTGAGCCAGACGAAGAACCCATAGAGCACCAGCGCGCCGTAGATCGCGTAGAGCACCGCGCTGGGGTAATACGCGCTGTGCCACAGCAGCGGCACGCCCACCAGGTCGACGCCGATCCAGCACAGCCAGAAGTCGTTCCAGCCGCGCGCCATCGCATACGTGGCGACGATCGAGCCCATGAAGATCCAGGCGTCGGTCCAGTAGTACCAGTCCGGGGCGGGCCAGCCGGCCCCCACCCGGGCGAAGACGGCCTGCGCCACGAGGACCCCGACCAGCCATGCCACCAGATAGACGAGCCGTTCCCGGCCGGTGGCCCAGCGGGGCGTGATCGCCGGGGCGTCCTTGGCGCGGCCCTGGCGCATCTGCCGCCACCGCCACCACCCGTAGACGCTGGTGATGATGAAGAACACCTGGCGGGCCGACTGACCGAACAGCGGGTGCCGGCCGTCCTCGCTGGACAGCGCCATCCCGAAGAAGACCGTGAACAGGATGACGTTGCCGACGATCCCGATCGGCCAGGCCCACACCCGCCGGCGTAGCCCGCCGATCGCCGAGGCGAAGCCGAAGAGGTTGCCGATGATCTCGCGCCAATACAGCGGGTAGCCGGCGACCGAGATCTTGGCCTCGAACAGCTGGCGCAACAGGTCCATCACAGGCCGTCCCGGAAGGTCGCATCGTCGTCGTGGAAGTCGGAGACACGGGCCCGGTCCAGCTTGGCCAGGGTGGCGGCCATCGCGATCGCGGCCTGCGCCGCCTCGTAACCCTTGTCCTCGCGGGAGCCCGCCAGCCCCGCCCGGTCCAGGGCCTGCGCCTCGTCGTCGCAGGTCAACAGGCCGAAGCCGATCGGTACACCGGCGTTGACCGCCACCTGGGTGAGTCCGTTGGTGGCGCCGGAACAGACGTACTCGAAGTGCGGTGTGCCGCCCCGAATCACGACGCCGAGCGCGACCAGCGCGTCGTACGTCCGGGCCAGCCGGGCGCACGCCACCGGCAGCTCGAAGCTGCCCGGCACCCGCACCACGGCGAGATCCTCACAGCCCGCTTCGCGGACCGCGCGGGTGGCCCCGTCGATGAGCCCGGCCATCACCTGCTCATGCCAGGTGGAGGCGACGATCGCCACGTGCAGCCCGGTGCCGTCGGCGACGAGCTGGGGGGAGCCATGTCCGGCCATGATCAACCTTCCGTCGTCAGGGCAGCCCACGGGGCTGCGTAGGGGGTGGCGCTCGGGCCGGCAGTGGGATCCGTCAGCGCCACCGCGAGGGCGGCCGGGCCGAACGTTCCGGCCAGCAGGTGCCCCATCCGGTCCCGCTTGGTCGCCAGGTAGCCGGCATTCGCCGGGTTGGCCTCGACGTGCAGCGGGCGCCGGTCGAGGACGTCGAGCCCGGCCCGGCGCAGGGCGTCGACCTTGTCGGGATTGTTGGTCAGCAACACCAGGGTCTCGATGCCGAGGTCGGCCAGGACGGCCGCGGCCCCGCCGTACTCCCGGTCGTCCACCGGCAGCCCCAGGCGCAACTGGGCATCGACGGTGTCGGCGCCGCCGTCCTGCAGGTGATAGGCCGCGAGCTTGGCCAGCAACCCCACCCCCCGACCCTCGTGGCCCCGCACGTAGACGACGACGCCCGGCTCGAGCGCGACGGCGGCCATCGCGGCCTGCAGCTGGGGCCCGCAGTCGCACCGCAGCGAGGCGAACGCGTCGCCGGTCAGGCATTCCGAGTGCACCCGGACCAGCGGCGGCCGATCGGCGCCGCCCGCCCCGAGCGGCCCGACCAGCGCGACGATCTCGGCGCCGGTGACGCGGTCGGCGTAGCCGACGATGCGGAACAGACCGTACGGCGTGGGCAGGCTCGCCTCGTCGCGGCGTTCGACCCGGCCCGGTACCGGCGTGGGCCGGTCGGCGGCCGGTGCGTCGCCCTCGTGCCGGCGCCGCCACGCGATCAGGTCCGCGATGGTGACCACCGGCAGGCCCTGCTCCGCCCCGAGCGCCAGCACCGCCGCCGTCCGCATCATCGTGCCGTCGTCGTGGACCAGCTCGCCGATGGCCCCCACCGGCTCCAGCCCGGCCAGGCGCGCCAGGTCGACCGCGGCCTCGGTGTGGCCGGCCCGCTCCAGGACCCCGCCGTCCCGGGCCCGCAGCGGCACGACGTGGCCGGGGCGGATCAGGTCCGCCGGCGTGCTGGCGGGGTCGGCGAGCAGCCGGATGGTGCGGGCCCGATCGGCGGCGCTGATGCCGGTGCCGATGCCGGTCGCGGCGTCGCAGGTGATCGTGTAGGCGGTCCGCCGTGGGTCCTGGTTGTCGGCGACCATCGGCGGCAGATCGAGGGCATCGGCGCGGCGCCCCGGCATCGGGGCGCACAGGTAGCCGGAGGTGTGCCGGATCGTCCAGGCCAGCCACGACGTTGTCAGGGTCTGCGCGGCGAGGATGACGTCGCCCTCGTTCTCGCGGTCCGCGTCGTCCAGGACGAGCACCGGCCGACCCTCGCGCAGCGCGGCCAGGGCCTGCGGGATCGTCGCGAAGCCGCCGGCCCGCCGCGGTGCGGCGGCCGGCCCCCCAGTCATGCCGGCACCTCCGGCGTCGTTCGGGGCGCCAGCAACCGCTCGACGTACTTCGCGATCACGTCCACCTCCACGTTGACCAGTCCACCCACGGGCAGCGCCCCCAGCGTGGTGGCCGCGAGCGTCGTCGGGATCAGGCTCACGTCGAAGTCCTGCGCGCCCAGCCGGGAGACGGTCAGGGACACCCCGTCGAGGGTGATCGAGCCCTTGGCCACGACGTACGGCGCGAGGGCCGGCGGCAGCGCGAACGTCACCACCTCCCAGTTCTCGCCCGGCGTACGGCCCAGGCAGGTGGTCGTCGCGTCGACATGGCCCTGCACGACGTGGCCGCCGAACCGGCCGTCGGCGCGCATCGCCCGCTCCAGGTTGACCGGGCTGCCGGGCTGCAACGCGCCGAGGCTGCTGCGGTCCAGGCTCTCCTGCATGACGTCGACCGTAAACGTGGCGGTGTCGTGGCCGGTGACGGTCAGGCAGACCCCGTTCACGGCGATGGAGGCGCCGGGCGCGGCATCGGCGACGACGGTCGGTCCGTGCAGGTGCAGGACCACCGAATCGGGACCGCGCTCCACGCGCTCGACTCGGCCGAGTTCCTCGACGATTCCGGTGAACATTCAGCTCGCCTCCTGGCTTCTTCCGGTCAGATGCGCGTCGCCGACGGGCCGCTCGCCCGCCCTGCGCACGCGCGGGCGCAGCCGCACGCGCACGTCGAAGCCCGCCTCGGCGGAGCCCAGGACGTCGGCGTCGGTCAGGTCGAGGCGGTACGCCGCGGCCAGCGTGCCCACCCCCAGGTCGCCCACGGCGGTCGGGCCGCTGCCGAGCAGGACCGGCGCGACATACGCCAGCACCTCATCCACCAGCCCGGCCCGCAGGAACGCCGCGGCCACTCGCGGGCCGCCCTCCAGCCAGACCTGCCGGATCCCGCGGCCGTGCAGGTCGGCCAGGACGGCGGCCGGGTCGTGCGTGCGCAGCTGCACGGTCGGTGCCGCCTCGTCGAGCACCCGGGCGCCGGCGGGCAGGTCGCGGTGCCCGACGACGACCCGCAGCGGTTGCGCGCCCTGCAACCGGCCGGCGGCGTCGCGCACCGTCAGCCGCGGATCGTCGGCGAGCACGGTCCCGGTGCCGACCACGATCGCGCCGCAGAGCGCCCGTCGGGCGTGCACATCGCTGCGGGCGGCGGCGCCGGTGATCCACTGGCTGGTGCCGTCGGCGGCGGCCGACCGTCCATCGAGGCTGGCCGCGAACTTCCACGTGACCACGGGCCGACCGAGCTCCATGGCGGCGGACCAGGCCGCGTTGAGCGCGGCCGCGTCGGCCTCGAACAGGCCCGCGTCCACCCGCAGGCCCGCCGCGGCGAGGGTCCGCGCCCCACCGGCGGCCTTCGGGTTGGGGTCGACCTGGGCGTAGACGACCCGGGCGAGGCCCGCGTCGATGAGGGCGCGGCTGCACGGTCCGGTGCGCCCCACGTGGTCGCACGGCTCCAAGGTGACGTACGCCGTGCCGCCGCGGGCCCGCTCCCCGGCCTTGGCCAGCGCGTCGACCTCGGCGTGCCGCGTGCCCGAGCCGCGATGCCAACCGACCCCGACGACCGATCCCGCCGCGTCGGCGATCACCGCGCCCACCCGGGGGTTGGGGTCGACCAGCGGGCCTCGCGCGGCCGCCTGCAGGGCGCGGCGCATGGCGCGAACGTCCGCCCGGTTCCAGGTGGTCCCGGCGACCGCTGTCATCGTCCCGCCTCCGCCCTTTGCTGGTCGTGCTCAGCTCAGCTCAGCTCCATGTCCGGGCCGTGATCGGCCCGGCCGGCGGGCTCCGGGGAGGTCGGCGGGAGAGCACGCGGACGCCGACCCGTCGGCACCGGACTCCGACCCCTGGGGCAGCCGGCCCCGGGATCGATCGATCCCCGTGACCGAGCCGGCACGGCCCGGACACGCATCGAGCACGGCCCGCAGGGCCGTGCTCGCGACGGGTCGGCGAGCGCCGTCACGGCGTCGCCGAACGACCACCCTCGCGGGTGGCCACGTGTCTCCTCCCATCCGGACTTTCACCGTCGGTCCCGGAGTTTCACCGGGTCCACCGTCACCTCGCGAGCGAGACGAGCGGGTCGCGGACTGTCACCGCCGGCTCGGAGTTTCACCGACCCCGGAGCACGTCGAGGCCCAGTATGCCACCGCCGCGATCCGCTCGGGCGCTCGGGGCCGGATCAGCGGGGATGGTCTTCGCGCAGCGGGGCCCCTTCTCGCAGCGGCGCGAGGTCGGCGAGCCAGCCGCGCGCGCCCGAGTTGGCGACCCGGGTCGCGGCCACCGCGGCGGCGGCCGGGACGGCATCGTCGAGGCTGCGACCCACGGCGAGCAACGCCGCGAGCGCCCCGTGGAAGGCGTCCCCGGCGCCGAGGGTGTCCACGGCCGTCGTCCTCGGTGGCCGGGCGCGGCGGACGATCCCGTCGCCACCGGCCCACAGGACCTCGGCAGCCCCGTCCGTCATGACGGCCGCGCCGGCGCCCGCGGCGAGCGCGTGGGCGACGGCACCCGCCAGATCCAGGCCGAGGCCGGCCGCGTAGTCGGCCGAACCGGCCACCACGTCGAGCCGGGGCAGCCAGGCCTCGGCATGCGCCTTGGCGCTGCCGGCGTCCAGGACCACCAGCGGCCGGTCGGATCGGCGGGCCGAGGGGGCCGCCTGGGTCGGCTCAGCCGGGGTCGATGGGGTCGGCTCGGCCGGTCGGTGAGGGCCGCGACCTGCGCTGACCGCAGCAAGCGCCGCATCTGCCGCGCTCGGATGGTGACCGTCGAGCAGCACCACGGCGGCCCCCTGCAGCGCGGCCCGAGCCTCACCGGTCAGCTCCCAGGTGGTGGCCAAGGCGCCCGGCGAGATCACGGTCCGCTCCCCCGCCGGGTCGAGCACGCACGCCGCGACCGGCAGCACCCACTCCGGTGGGGCCAGGTCGATCACCCGCACGGCGTACGTCTCCAGTTCCGCGCGCACCGCGGCCGCCGCCGCCGTCCCCCCCAGGCCGGTGATCAGCGTGGCCTCGCCGAGCAGCCGCGCCGCGCAGACCGCCGCATTGGTGGCCGGGCCGCCGGCGCACACCTCGGCGGCAACGCTGACGTGCTTGCGTCCCCAGCTCAGCGGCGCCTCCACCCGCTGGACGACGTCGAGGACCGCCAACCCCAGGCAGACGACCCCGCCCCGCGTTCCCATCGCCCGATGTCCTCTCGGCGAGCTGCGCCTAGGAGTATTCGTCCTCGGACAGCGCGAGCCGCACCACGACGTCGGCGCGCGCCCGGGTCGAGGCCACGACGTGCGCGTTCTCCGCGTCCACACCCACCGTGACCCGCGCGCTGGCCTGGGCCTTGCTCCGGCCGTAGTGCCGGTGCCGGCCCACCAGGCGGGACCGGCGGACCCGCTCGGGCACCTCGACATACCAGACCTCGTGGCACAACGCCCGGGCCTGCAGCCACTGCCGGTGCGGCAGCAGCAGGTAGTTGCCCTCCGTGATGACCACCCGCGTCGAGGGGCGTACGGCGACCGCGGCGGCCACGGGTTCCTCGAGGTCCCGCCGGAACTCGGGAGCCCAGACCGTGCGCTCGTCATCGCGCCGCAGCCGACGCAACAACGCCAGGTAGCCCTCCAGGTCGAAGGTGTCCGGTGCCCCGCGCCGGGTCGCCCGGCCCGCCCTGGTAACGGCCGCGCCGGAGAGTTGGAAGCCGTCCAGCCCGACCACTGCGGCATCCACGCAGCAGGCGGCGAGGTAGTCGGCATAGGTCGTCTTGCCGGCACCCGGCTCGCCGGTGATGCCAAGGACCAGCCGGCCGGGGTGCCGATCCATCAGCCGCAGCAGCCGCTGCCAGGCTTGCGCTTCGTCGAGGACCACGGGACCGCTCGCGCCGTCTCCGCCGTCCAGCGGCAACGGCGGCTGTTCGCAGTCCAGGCCCGCGTCGTCGTAGGGCTCGACCAGGCCGTCCCGGTCCTCGTCCGCGGTCGGCCTGGGCCGGGCTGCCGGGGGCGCCGTCGGGCTGCCCCACAGGGACGCCACCCGGACCGAGAACGGGACCTCGGGAATGTCCGGGCCGTCATCGCCGTCGAGGGAACTCGGGTGGGCCGGGAGGTCCGGGAGGTCCGGCGTGGGCCAGGCCTGCTCGCCGGAGTAGTCCTGGTATTCGGCGAGCTCCTCGGGCTCGGCGTATTCGCCGTGCTCCCCGGGGTCGGCCGGTGCCGCGAATTCGGCCTGTGCCGCAAGTTCTGCCTGCTCGGCGTCGTCGGGGTGGCCCGCATCGAAGGTCGAGTCGACGGCGAACCTGTAGGCGGTCACGGACCCGGCCTCCTCTTCGATGACGGTCTTGACAGCGCGCGCGGAGCTGCCCACGAATCGTGTTCGCGCACAGCCTAACCCCTGGTGGCGAAAGTGAAATAGCGCACGCCCTGCGGTGGCTGCCAGATCCGCGCGCAGGTGCTACCGCGGCGGGCCGACCGGGCCGCGGTCAGGGCTGCGCGTGCCGGGCCACCAGGGCCCGCAGCTCCGCCACCGCGGCTGCCGCGTCCGCTGCGCCGTACACCGCCGAGCCCGCCACGAACACGTCGGCCCCGGCTTGCGCACAGGCCTCGATCGTCTCCCGGGAGACCCCGCCGTCCACCTGGACCCAGATCTGCCCGCCGTGCTTGCGGACGGACTCGCGCACCGCCCGCACCTTGGGCAGCTGGCCGGTCATGAAGTCCTGGCCGCCGAAGCCGGGCTCGACGGTCATCACCAGCACCATGTCGACCTCGGGAAGCAGCTCCTCGTACGGCGCCCACGGGGTGCCCGGTTTCAGGGCCATGCTCGCCCTGGCCCCCAGCGCCCGAATCTGCCGGGCCAGCCGCACCGGATCGCGGGCCGCCTCCACATGAAAGGTGACGCTCTGCGCACCCGCCTCGGCATACGGCGGCGCCCACCGGTCCGGGTCCTCGATCATCAGATGGCAGTCGATCGGGATGGGGCTGACCTTCAGCAGCGACTCCACCACCGGCAGCCCGAGCGTCAGATTCGGGACGAAGTGGTTGTCCATCACATCGACGTGGGCCCAGTCGGCGGTCCGGATGGCCTCCAGTTCGGCGGCCAGCCGGGCGAAGTCGGCGGACAGGATGCTCGGGGAGATCTGCACGTCGTCAGCCTAACCGTGGCGGCCGAGGGGGCCCTTGCGGGCCGGCCGGTCTGGGTGGGCGCACCGGCCTCGGCTCGGGGCGGGTCAGCCGACCCGCCGCAGCAGGGCGGCGAACATGCCGTCGGTGCCGTGCCGGTGGGGCCAGAGCTGCACATACGGCGCCCGGCCCAGCCCGTCCAGTGGCGCCGCGGCGACCTGTCCGACAACGGCCTGCGTGTCCAGCTCCTCGACCTCGATCCCGGCGGCGGCGGCGCGCTTGCGCGCGTCGGCCACGACGTACCGGGTCTCGGGCAGGTGCGGACTGCACGTCGCATACAGCACGACACCGCCGGGCCGGACCGCGCGCAGTGCCGCGTCGAGCAGCTCCCCCTGGAGGGCGACCAGGGTGGGCACGTCGGCCGCCGTCCGGCGCCAGCGGGCCTCCGGGCGGCGGCGCAGCGCCCCCAACCCGGTGCAGGGCGCATCGAGCAGGACCCGGTCGTACGTCGCGGGCTCGGCGGCGCCGATCTCCCGGCCGTCGCCCGTGCCGACGTACACCTGCGCGCCCGCCTCGACGGCCGCCGCGACCGTGTGTCGGACCAGCTGCGTGCGGTGCTCGCTGACCTCGTTGGCGAACAACACGGCGCCGCGCTGCCGGGCCAGCGCCGCCAGCAGCCCCGCCTTGCCCCCCGGGCCGGCGCACAGGTCCAGCCACCGCTCCACCGGCGCTCCGGTGGCCGTGGCCGTGGCCGTGGCCGCGGTCGGGTCGCGCGACTCGACGGGCAGCACCGGGGCCGCCGCGAGGGCCAGCGCGACGAGCTGACTGCCCTCGTCCTGAACGGCCGCGCGGCCCTGCCGAATCGCGGGGATCGCGCCGGGGTCGCCGCCGTCGACCAGCCGCGCCGCGGTGGGGGCCCAGGCTCCGCGCACCGCCCCCGCCTGCGTCAGCTCGGCCACCTCGGCGAGCCCGGGCCGAGCCACCAGGTGCACCGGGGCGGGCTCGTTGTCCGCGGCCACCAGGTCCGCCAACTGCTGCGCGACGTCGTCCTCACTCGCCGTCGCATGGCCCAGCAGGGCCGAGCGCAGCGCCCGCAGGATCCAGGCGGGATGCGATCCGGTGATTGCCAGGCGGTCGAGATCGTCCAGCTGCTCCGGGGCCACCTCGGCCAGCCAGTCCTGTCGGCTGCGCTCACTGATCCGATGCAGCGCGGCGTTGACCAGGCCGGCAACCCCGGGTCCGTGCGCATCGCGGGCCAGCGCCACCGTGGTGTCGCAGGCGGCGTGGACCGGGACGCGCATGCCGAGCAGTTGGTGGGCGCCGAGCCGCAACAGGTCCAGCACGGGCGCGTCGAGGCGCTGCAGCGGCCGCCCCGCGGCCCGGGCGATGATGGGGTCGTAGAGCCCCCGCAGCCGGGTGGCGCCGTAGACCAGCTCGGTGGCGAAGGCGGCATCCCGTCCGGTCAGGCCCGCGGCGCGCAGCGTGCGCGGCAGTTCCAGGTTGGTGTAGGCGCCGCCGTCGACGGCTCGCATCACCTCGTATGCCGCGGTGCGGGCCGGATCACCCCGCCTGGTGCGCTCGGCGGGCCGGGTAAGCGAGCGGCGGCGCGGCCCGCGGTGGCGTTGCGGTCCTCCGGGACGTCCCGCGCCGGCGCCGCCGGGCCCGTCAGCCACCGCAGGTGTCCAGTTCGAGGCGCTCCCCGGGGCTCGGACGGGCCCCGCGGGCCCAGTCGGCCGCCGGCATCGCCCGCTTGCCCGGGGGCTGCACCTCGCCCAACTGCACCGGCCCCGTGCCGGTGCCGACCCACACCCCGGTGCGGTCCGCGACCAGTTCCCCGGGGCTCGACGGCCCCGGACCCGCCGGCCCCTGCGTCTGCCGCACCGGCCCCAGCTTCAGTCGCTCACCCCGGAAGGTGGTCCAGGCACCCGGTGCCGGGGTGCTGGCCCGGATCCGCCGATCGACGGCCAGGGCCGGGTCCGACCAGCGCACCCGGGCATCCTCGACGGTGACCTTCGGGGCATAGGACACCCCGTCGCTGCCCTGCGGGACCGGCTGCGCGGTGCCGCTCTCCAGCGCGTCCAGGCTGGCCACCAGCAGGTCCGCGCCAGCGGTGGCCAACCGGGTGAGCAGGGCGCCGGCGGTGTCGTCCGGGCGGACCCGCTCCGTCATCGTGCCGAGCAGCGGACCGGTGTCCATCGCCTCCTCGATCAGGAACGTGCTGGCACCGGTGACGTCGTCCCCGGCCAGCACCGCGTGCTGCACCGGCGCGGCGCCCCGCCAGGCCGGCAGCAGCGAGAAGTGCAGGTTGACCCAGCCGTGCCGCGGGACCGCCAGCACGGCGCGGGGCAGCAGGTTGCCGTAGGCGACCACCGGACCGGCGTCGGGGGCCAGCTCGCGCAGTCGCTCCAGGAACTCGGGGTCGCGCGCCGAGGTCGGCGCGAGGACCGGGACACCCGCGTGCTCCGCGACCGACCGGACGGGGCTCGGTTGCCGGGAGCGGCCCCGACCCACCGGAGCGTCCGGCCGGGTGAGCACGGCGACCACCTCGTGGGAGCTGGCCAGGAGCGCGTGCAAGGACGGTACGGCGACCTCCGGCGTACCGGCGAAGACGAGCCGCACCTCACATGCCCTTGCCGAAGGTGGCGTGCGGGCTGACCTTGATCACCGGCTTCGCCCCCCCGGCCCACTCGGCCTCGCGGATCGCCTTCATCGCGGTGCGCCGCATCTCGCGGTCGAGCCGGTCGATGAACAGGATGCCGTCGAGATGATCCGTCTCGTGCTGGATGCAGCGGGCCAGCAGTTCGCTGCCCTCGATGGTGACCGGTTCGCCGTGCATGTCCTGGCCGGTGGCCACGACCCGCAGCGCCCGCGGGGTGTCGACGTAGATGCCGGGGAACGACAGGCAGCCCTCCTCACCGTCCTGGCGTTCGCTCGACAGCTCCAGGACGGGGTTGCACAGGTGCCCCAGGGCGCCGTCGACCCACCACGTGAAGACCCGAAGCCCCACCCCGATCTGCGGCGCCGCCAGCCCGGCCCCGGGCGCGTCGCGCATGGTGTCGGTGAGATCGGCGACCAGGCGAGCCAGCTCCTTGTCGAAGTCGACGACGGGGTCGGCGGGGGTGCGCAGCACCGGGTCCCCGAACAGGCGGATGTCCTTGACGGCCACGGGCGGGGGCCTCCTCGCATCACGACGGCCTGCCCGGCCCGGGCAGGAACACCCAGTTTACGGGGGCTCAGTGGTTGCGCCGGTCCTCGCCCCGGCGGCCGGCGCTGGAGAACCGGTGCACCATGGGATGACCCGGGCGCCCGGCCTCCGAGCGCCGGTCGGGGGCCCGATCGGGCAGGGGATGCTCGCTGGCTTCGACGCGTGAGCCGGCGGCCAGTGCATCGGCGGGCGGCGAATCGGCGGGCGGCGAACCGGACGGCGGGTCGCCTCGCCGCAGACCGCGCACGGCGGGAACCGCGAGCGCCGCCAGCACGACCGTGACGAACAGCAGCCCCGAGCCGATCAGGGTCGACCGCTCACCGGCGACGGCGGCTACCGGTCCGATCGCGAGCTGGCCGACGGGCATCGCCACGAAGGAGCCCAGCGCGTCGTAGGCCGCGACCCGCGACTGGTAGCGCTCCGGGATGTTCTCGTGGATCGCCGTATGCCAGCTGATCATGAAGACCTGAATGCCCGCCCCGGCGACGAACGCGGTCACGAGCAGGAGCGCCAGGGGCGCCCCGGCGCCGAGCGCGAACAACGGCAGGGCCAGGCCCAGCATGGCGATCATGCCCATCCGCAGCGGGTGCCCGACCCGGGCCCGCATCATCACGACCGTGAACAGCAGCAGCCCGACGGCCTCGGCTGACACCGCGAAACCCCAGCCGGTCTGACCGATCCCGCTCTCCTGCACCGCCATCGCCGGACCCATCGTCATCCAGGCGCCGGCGTGGATCGCGTTGAGGATGCCGCAGGCGAGCACGATCGACCACAACCACTGGTAGGAGCGGAACACCGCCCAGCCCGAGCTCAGCGAGGCCAGCATCGAATAATGCTCGGTCGCGACCAGCCGCGGGACCCGCACGAACATCATGCAGATCCCGGCGAGCAGCCAGGTGAGGGCGTCGATGGCCAACGCCCAGCCGGGGCCGGCCGTGACCACGATGAGGCCCGCCAACGCCGGTCCGAGCACCGCCAGGCCGCTACGCCCGAAGGCGAGCAGGGCGTTGGCCTGTTGGAGGTAGCGACGGTCGACGACCTGCGGCACCAGGCCCTGGATGGCCGGCATGGTGAACGCCGTCATCACCCCGTTGAGGGCCTCCAGGACGATGAGTTGCGTCAGCGTGGCGCGCCCGCTGATGACCAGCAGGGCCGCGGCACCCTGGGTGGCGAACGAGGCCAGATGGGAGACGACCAGCACCGTCGTCCGCGGCAACCGATCAGCCACCACCCCACCGACGAGCAGGAACAGCACGAGGGGAATGCTGCGGGCCGCCAGCACCTGCCCGACCGCCGTCGGCGTCCCCCAGACATCGAGCACCGCGAAGGACACCGCAATGGGGGCCATCACCGACCCGGACGTGGAGATCATGCGACCGGTGAAGAACCACGCGAAGCGTCGATCGGTGAGCGGCGTGAGCGCGGCGGGTCGAGCCATCTCTGCCCCTCCCTCGTCGGCACGTTGGTCCAGGCCACGGCGTGGCCGGCACGGCTGCCGGCTCCCCCACCGGCCGCGGTCGCAAGCTTATGTCCGATTTCCGAGCTGCCCCAGCGTCCAACTGCCGGACTTGACGCGCAATTGACCGAACTAACCGATCTCAGGCGTCTACAATCCCGATCTTGACCTGGATATGGTCCTGTTCCTTGCGTGCGCTGCGGATCGCGCGGGCCGCAGCCAGGGCGGCCGCCAGCGTCGGACCCTGCTCGATCGGGGCACGCACTAGCAGGTGCACCAGGTCCGAGCCGGGCACCGGCAGCGGACCCAAGCGCTCCACGTCCTCGGGCAGACCGGCCGCCGCCAGCAGGTCACGAAGCCCCCGTCGCGAGCCGCGCAGCGAGGCGACCCAGGCCGCGGGCGGCAGCCGCAGCGCCGCGCGCTCGGCGAGTTCCCGACCGGCGAACCACTCCGGGGCCCACCGCACGAGGGCCTCCACCGCCGGCAGCGTCGTTCCCGCGGCGGTCTGTGGCACCCCCGCCAGGACGATCGTCGCTCCCGGCCGGGCCAGCGCCGCCGCGTCCAGCCACCGGCGCAGCGCCTCCTCGCCAGCGTCGAGCACCGGCCGGTCCAGGCTCGCCCACGCATCCAGCAGCAGCACGGCCGCATAGCCCCCGCCGGCGACGGGTTCGGCCCCCGGGGTGGCCACCACGAGGCCGGGCTCGTCGCTCACCTCGGCGACGACATGCCCCGCCCCGGAGGTGGTGACCGGTACGCCGGGAAACGCGCGGCCGATCTCCTCGGCGGTGCGCCGGGCCCCGACCACGGTGCTGCGCAGGCGGTGCCCGCCGCACTCCGGGCAGGCGAAGTGCGCCGCGGTCGCACCGCACCACCGACAGGCGGCGCCCCGCTCCGGGCCGGGCAGGGCCAGCGGACCGGCACAGTGCAGGCATCGGGCCGGTGTGCGACAGGTCGCGCAGGACAGCGCGGGCAGGTATCCGCGTCGCGGCACCTGCACGAGCACCGGCCCGCTGGCCAGCCCGGAGCGGGCGGCGCGCCAGGCAGCGCCGGGCAGATGGGCCCGGGCGGCCGGGCCGTCCCGCTCCTCATCGAGCCCCTCCCCCGCCACGTGCACCCGGGGTGCGGCCGCTCGGCGGGCGCCCGGCTCGGCGCCGATCTCCTTGAGCCGCCCGGCGGTGACCAGTGCCTGCACGGCCGCGGTCCGCGCGAATCCACCCGCGAGCACCGACGCGCCGCCCAGCTCCGCCTGGGCGAGCAGGACCTCGCGCACGTGCGGGTACGGCGCATGCGGCTCGGCATGGCTGTCGTCGCCGTCGTCCCACCAGGCCACCAGCCCCAGGTCTGCGACCGGCGCGAACGCCGCGGCCCGCGTGCCGACCACGCACCGGACGTGCCGCCGCAGCACGCGCAGCCAGGCCGTGTATCTGGCCTGCGGCCCCTGCGCCGCGGTGAGGACGACGTGCGCCTCAGGCCCCAGCGCTGCGTGCAGGGCGCGATCCAGGCGGGCCACATCGCGCGCGTCGGGAACCACCAGGAGCGCCCCCCGCCCGCCGGACAGGCAGGCCGCGGCCGCGGCGGCCAGCGCTGCCGGCCAGTCCCGCTCGAGCGGTTGACCCGGCAGAGCGCTCCAGGCGGCCGAGGCGTCGCTGCCCTCGGCGAGGCGGCGCAGCAGGCTGCCCCCGGCCGGATAGTCGGCCCAGGCGCCGCTGGGATCCGGCGCGGCCGCAGCGTCCTGGACAGCGGCTGGCCCGGGGTCCTCGGCCGCTGCCCAGGACGGTGCCGCCGGGGCACCGCGGACATCCAGAGCCTTCTCGGCGCGGGCGTGCCGGGGCGGAACGGCCAGCCGCAGGACGTCCGACAGTGTGCCCGCATGCCGATCCGCAAGTCGTCGCGCCACCGCGGCGATCCGAGGGGTCAGCACCGGCTCCGGGCTGACCACCCGGCGCAGCGGCGCGAGCGGGCCGCTGTGCTCGGCCACGGCGCGGCGCTCCAGGACGAAACCGTCGACATCGCGCCCGGAAAAGCGCACCTTGACCCGGACCCCCGGCCACGCGATTGCGGCCAGTTCGGCCGGCACGGCGTATTCGAAGCCCCGGTCCAAGTGCGGCAGCGGGGTGTCCACCGCGACCACGGCGACCGGCAGGTCCGAGCCGTCCCCGCCCTCGCGATCCATGTCGCTGTTCTACCGCAAGCCTCCGACATCGCCGGTGCTCCCCACACCACCGGTGTGCGGCGCGGCCCGGCCAGGACCGCGGTTCAGCCGGCGGCGCGCTGAAGGGCCTCGACGCGGTCGGTCTTCTCCCAGGTGAACGCCTTGGTCACCCCGGCATGGCTGGTCCGGCCGAAGTGCCCATAGGCCGCGGTGATCTGGTAGATCGGGCGCAACAGGTCGAGCTCTTCGATGATCGCCGCCGGCCGTAGGTCGAAGACCTCGGTGATGGCCTTCTCCAGGCGCTGCACCGGCACGGTCTCGGTGCCGAACGTCTCGACGTACAGTCCCACCGGCTGCGCCTTGCCGATCGCGTAGGCGACCTGCACCTCGCAGCGCTTCGCCAGGCCGGCCGCGACGACGTTCTTGGCGACCCAGCGCGTCGCGTAGGCCGCGGACCGGTCCACCTTGCTCGGGTCCTTGCCGGAGAACGCGCCGCCGCCGTGGCGCGCCATCCCGCCGTAGGTATCGACGATGATCTTGCGGCCGGTCAGCCCGGCGTCGCCCATCGGGCCGCCGATCTCGAACCGGCCGGTCGGGTTGATCAGGGTGCGCAGCCCGTCGTGGGAGAGCTGGACCCCGGAGTCGCCCAGGTCCTCCAGCACCGGCTTGATGACCCACTTCTCCACGTCGGGGGCCAGCAGCGCCTCCAGGGAGACGTCGGCGGCGTGCTGGGTGCTCACCACGACCGTGTCGAGGCGCACCGCGCGGTCGCCGTCGTAGGCGATCGTCACCTGCGTCTTGCCGTCGGGGCGCAGGTAGGCCATCTGCCCGGACTTGCGCACCGCGGTGAGCCGCTCGGCGAGGCGGTGCGCGAGGAAGATCGGCAGCGGCATCAGCTCGGGCGTCTCGTCGCAGGCGTATCCGAACATCAACCCCTGGTCGCCCGCGCCCTGCTTGTCCTTGGCGTCGGTGGCGCCGCTGCGGGATTCGTACGCCGTGTCGACGCCCTGCGCGATGTCCGTGCTCTGCTCGCCGATGGAGATCTCGACCCCACAGGTGCGGCCGTCGAAGCCCTTCACCGAACTGTCGTAACCGATGTTGACGATCGTTTCGCGGACCAACCGCGGGATGTCGACGTAGCCGATCGTGGCCACCTCGCCGGCGACATGAACCAGGCCCGTCGTCACCATCGTCTCCACGGCCACCCGCGCGTGGGGGTCCTGCTCCAGCATGGCGTCGAGGATCGAGTCCGAGATCTGGTCACAGATCTTGTCGGGGTGCCCCTCGGTGACGGACTCGGAGGTGAACAGACGGGCCACGGACGACTCCTTGCGCTCTTCGTACAGATGCGGCCGGAAAGGGCCGCCGCCCAATATTATCCGGCTGGCCCCACGACCTTCTCCGCGCTCACGTGCCGGCCCGGTCAGGGCCTGCAGCGGGCCCCCGACTACAGCAGCGCGGCCAGGGCATCGAGAATCGCGGCGGCGGCCTGCGCCTTGCTGCCGGCGACCTCGGCCAGGGGTGCGTCCTGGCCCGCCGCGAGGATCGTCACGGTGGTCACGTCTTTGCCGAACACGGCATCGCGCCCGACCTCGTTGGCGACCAGCAGGTCACAGCCCTTGCGGGCCAGCTTGGCGCGGGCCAGGTCGAGCACCGACCCGGTGTCGTCGCCGGTCTCCGCGGCGAACCCGACGATGACCGGGAACTGGGCCCCGGCCTCGGCCCGGCGCCGCACCAGGCCGGCGAGGATGTCGGGATTGCGGACCAGTTCGATGACGGGGGCGTCGTCCTCGCGGCCGGCCTCGTGGCTCTTCTTGATCTTGGCCGCGGCGTACGTCTTCGGCCGGAAGTCCGCGACCGCGGCGGCCATGACGATCGCGTCCGCGTGCGGGTATTCCGCGGCCACCGCCTCGGCCAGCTCGAGCGCGGACTCGACGCGGTGCACGCTGACCGTGCCGTGCCCGTACCGATCGGGCCGGCTCACCGGGTCGGGCAGGCCGACGTTCGCGCTGATCAAGGTCACATTCGCCCCGCGTTCGGCCGCCGCTGCGGCGAGCGCGTAACCCTGCTTGCCCGAGCTGCGGTTGCCGAGATAGCGCACCGGGTCCAACGCCTCCCGGGTGCCCCCCGCGGTGATCACGACTCGCCGGCAGGCCAGGGGCAGGCCGGCATGGGCGGCATGGGCGGCATGGGCGGCATGGGCGGCACCGGGCTCCCGCTGCGCATCCGGCGCCGGCACGTGCTCGTCGCCGGCTGGTGCGTCATCCCGGCGCGACGGCAGAACCGCCATCGCGGCGGCGTGGATGTCCGCGGGCTCGGGCAGCCGGCCCGGGCCGGTGTCGACGCCGGTCAGCCGGCCCACGGCGGGGTCGATGACATGCACACCCCGAGCCCGAAGCGTCGCGACGTTGGCCTGGGTCGCCGGGTGCAACCACATCTCGGTGTGCATGGCGGGCGCCATGACGACCGGGCAGCGCGCCGTGAGCAACACGTTGGTCAGGAGGTCGTTGGCCAGGCCGTGCGCCGCCCGGGCCAGCAGATCGGCCGTGGCCGGGGCGACGACGACCAGATCGGCGTGCTGGCCGATCCGCACGTGCCGCACCTCATCGACGCCGTCCCACACGCTCGTGCTCACCGGATGCCCCGACAGGGCCTCCCAGGTCGCCGCGCCGACGAAATGCAGGGCCGCCTCGGTGGGCACGACGGTGACGTCGGCTCCCGACTCGCTGAAGAGCCGGGACAGCAGGCAGGCCTTGTACGCCGCGATCCCCCCGCCGACGCCGAGGACGACGCGAAGCGGCTGCACGGGCACGGTGTCGGCGACCATGACGGCAGCCTACGCAGGGACCGGCGCGGTTCAGCCCTCGGTCGGCGTCGAGGTCAGCAGCCGGCCATTGATCTCGCGCAGGGCCACGGACAGCGGCTTCTCGTGCACCTGGGTCTCGACCAGCGGGCCGACGTACTCCAGCAGGCCCTCCGAGAGCTGGCTGTAATAGGCGTTGATCTGGCGGGCGCGCTTGGCCGAGTAGATCACCAGGGCGTACTTGCTGTCGGCGGCCTCCAGGAGGTCGTCGATGGGCGGATTGGTGATGCCGATCGGGTTCGCGACGGTGCCGGACAAGGGTGTCTCGTTTCGTTGAGGGTGCGGTGGTCGGGCTGCGGGGCCGGTGGCGGGTGCGGGGCCGGTGGCGGTACGCCGTGGCCGCCGGGCACACCGGTCGGCGCCGGGGTCAGGCTCCCATCAAGTGTACGAGTTCCTCCGCGGCCCGCCGAACGTGGTCATTGACGATGACCACGTCGAACTCGCTGGCCGCCCGCATCTCCACCAGCGCCGTGGCCAGGCGGGCCCGCCGCTCGGCCTCGGTCTCGGTCCCCCGGCCGACCAGCCGCTCGACCAGGACGTCCCAGCTGGGCGGGGCCAGAAACACGAAGAGCGCGTCGGGCATGGAGGCCCGCACCTGCCGGGCGCCTTGGAGGTCGATCTCCAGTAAGACGGGGTGCCCATCGGCCAACGCCCGCTCGACCGGCGCCCGCGGCGTGCCATAGCGCGCCAGCTGGTGCACCGTGGCCCACTCCAGTAGCTCGCCGCCCGCGACCATCGCGTCGAACCGCTCGTCACTGACGAAGAAGTAGTGGCGGCCCTCCTGCTCGCCGGGACGTGGCGCCCGGGTGGTGGCCGACACCGACATCCAGATCTCCGGATGGTGTTCGCGCACCCACGCAGCGACCGTGCCCTTGCCCACGGCGGTCGGTCCCGCGAGAACCGCGAGGCACGGCGAGCCGTGCCGGACCGACGGGTCAGTCCGACGCGGCTCCACGCTCAGCGGTCAGCCCTGCTTGAAACGCTCGAGGAGCGCCGCGATCTGGTTGGCGCCGAGGCCACGGACCCGGCGCGTCTCGGAGATGCCGATCTCCTCCATGATCTGGCGGGCGCGCACCCGGCCGACGCCCGGCATCGACTCCAGCAGAGAGGACACCTTCATCTTGCCGATGACGTCGTTGCTCTTGCCTTCTTTGACGACGTCGGCGAGCGACCCTTGGGAGTTCTTGAGGCGGTTCTTCACCGCTGCCCGCTCACGGCGGGCAGCCGCGGCCTTCTCAAGTGCTTCCGCGCGCTGCTCGGGGGTCAGCTGGGGTAGGGCCACGGGTCTCTCCTCGCCAAAGGCTGCCAGTTCTCTGTGCGGTCACCGGCCCCGTCATCGCCGGGCCAGGCCGTTCACCGGGACTTTCTCGCGTCGTCCAGGGTTGAACCTAGCGAAAGCGCCGGTCACGTGCAACGGTTGCACCTGCATTGACCTGGCGTGTCGTACGTTCGACCGGGCCGCGCCGCGGTTTGGGGAGCGACTCGGATCGGGGCCGGCAGCACACCCGTGCGACGGCGCAGTCATCCCGAGCTCGGTCCGCCGCGCTCCGATCCGCCGCCCCACGGCCGACCCACGCGCGGCCGGCCGCGCCAGCCGCGGCGCCGACGGCGGTCAGCGGACGTGCGGTCGCGATCAGCGGTCGCGTTCGGCGGCGATCTGCTGGTGGTGGTGAATGACCTCGTCGATGACGAAGGTCAGGAACTTCTCCGCGAACCCCGGGTCCAAATGTGAGTCCACGGCCAACGCGCGAAGCCTGGCGATCTGCTGCGCCTCCCGGGCGGGGTCGGCCGCGGGCAGACCGTGATCGGCCTTGAGCTGCCCCACGCGCTGGGTGCACTTGAAACGTTCCGCCAGCAGATGCACCAGCGCGGCGTCGATGTTGTCGATGCTGCCCCGGATCCGGTGCAGCTCGGCCAGCGCCTCCGCCTGACTCGCCGCCGGCTGGCTCGCCGTCGCTTGGCTGGCCGCCGGCTGGCTCCCGGCGGTCATGCCGCACCGACCAGGTCCCGCAGCTGCGCCGCGGTGGCCAGGGCCCGGGCCCGCAGCGCGCTGGCATCGGGTCCGGCACGCAGGACCTCTCGGCTGCTGGCGGCGAGCACGTGCGGCAGGGCGGCGCCGAACACGGCCCGCAGGTCGGCCGGGGTGGCGCCCTGCGCGCCCACCCCGGGAGCGAGCAGCGGGGCGTTGGCCGCCGCCAAGTCGAGTCCCAGCTCGGCCACGGCCGCGCCCACGGTGGCGCCGACCACCAGCCCGATGCTGCCCAGCTCTCCCCGCGCCGCCGCGGCCGCGTTGTCGGCGGCGGCCCCGGCCACCACATGGCCGGCCACGCTGGTCGGGTGGCCGCCGGAGTCCCTCGCCAGCGCATGCTGCACCGCCGCCCCCTCGGGATTGGAGGTGAGGGCCAACACGAACACGCCACGGCCGGTGGCCAAGGCCAGGTCCAGGGCCGGACGCAGCGAGCCATAGCCCAGATAGGGACTCACCGTGATGGCATCGGGCGGGGCCGGAGCGTGCGGGCCGAGGAAGGCGTGCGCGTAGGCCTCCATGGTCGAGCCGATGTCGCCCCGCTTGACGTCGAGGATCACCGCAGTGCCGGCGGCGCGCAGCTCGCGCACCACCCGCTCCAGCAGCGCGACCCCCGCGGCGCCGAACACCTCGAAGAACGCCGACTGTGGTTTGACCGCGGCGACCGCCCCGCCGAAGGCTTCGACGCAGGTGAGCGCGAACCGCTCGACGCCGGCCAGCGTGTAGTCCAGGTCCCAGGCGGCCAGCAGCTCCCGATGCGGGTCGATGCCGGCGCACAGGGGGCCGTGGGCGGCCATCGCGGCCGCGAGCCGGGTCCCGAACGGTTCGGGCCCGCTGGCCGGACCCGTCGCCCGGTCCACGTCGTCCGTCGTCACGCTGACTCCCGTTCGTTCGGTCCGGCCGGGCCTCGCCCGGCGCGAAGGAGTCCGGCCGGTGGTGCTCCGGCCGGGCGGATGCGTCAGGGCAGCCGGTCGTGGGCGACCCCGATGACCTCACCGATGGTGGCATAGCCTCGGGCCGCCACGGCGGCGGCGAGTTCGTCGCGGACCTTCACCGGCGCCAGCGGGTCGTGGAAGGTCGCGGTGCCCACCTGTACGGCGGTTGCGCCGGCGGCCAGGAACTGCAGCGCGTCCAACCCGCTGGCGATCCCGCCGACCCCGATGATCGGGGCGATCGGCAGGATGCCGGCTCGCATCGCCGCCGCCACCTGGAACACCGCGCGCACGGCGACCGGGCGGATCGCCGGGCCGGACAGTCCGCCGGTCACGCCGTACAGCCGGGGGCGCAACCGATCGGTGTCGATGTCCATGCCGAGCAACGTGTTGATCATCGTCAGCCCCGTCGCCCCGGCCGCGAGCGCGGCCGCGGCGATCGCGACAATGTCGGTCACATCGGGGGTCAGCTTCGCGAACGCCGGTACGTCGGGCGGCAGCTCGGTGCGGACCTGCTCCAGCACCTGGGTGGTCGAGGCGACATCGCAGGCGTAGACCAGCCCGCGGTTGGCCACATTGGGGCAGGAGATGTTGACCTCCACCCCGACGCACGCATCGAACGCCTCGCTGTTCCGCAGCACCCGCGTGACCTCGGCGAATTCGGCCGGCTCGGTGCCGGCGATCGATACCAGCACCCGCGCCCCCACCGACTTCAGCCAGGCCAGATCGGTCGCCACGAACGCCTCGATGCCCGGGCCCTGCAGGCCGATGGAGTTGAGCATCCCGCCCGGGGTCTCGGCCATCCGGGGGGTGCCCCGCCCGGCCCGCGGCTCGCGCATGACCGTCTTCGTGGTGAACGCACCGAGGTCGGCGACATCGAAGAAGCGGTGCAGCTCACGACCGTTGGCGGCACACCCGGACGCGGTCAGCACGGGGTTGGGGATCGTGACGTCCGGGCCGATGTCGACGGCCATCTCGACGCCGGAGAGGGTGTGTCGCACCACCGGCCGCGGCGGCGGCGCCGGTACCGCGCCCTCGGAAATCAGCTCGACCCGGGCCTCGGCGCGGGGCGCCGGGGTCGCCGCCGGCTCGCCCTCGACACGGTGATCGTCGGGGTCCGTGGGGCCATCCGCGGCCAGGCCGGCTGCAGACGGGCCGGCTGCAGACGGGCCGGCTGCAGACGAGATCGCCCCCTGGCCACCCTCTCCAGCGGTGGGGAGCCCGTCGTCCCCGGCCGGCATGGCCGCCTGCCGTTCCTGCGCCTCGGCGCGCTCCTCGGCCTCCAGGTCATAGACACCGCGATCGCGAGGATTGCGCTGGCCGCCCATCAGTGCCCTCCCGTGCCCGGTGCCCCGTGCGCATCTGCTGGCACGCGGCACCACCCGTCCTCGAACGCCTCCCACCGCAGCCGGTCGCCACGGAACACCGGACCCTCCACGCAGGCTCGGGTCATCCGTGTCGCGCCGTCCTTGCCGACCACCGGCATCACGCAGGTCATGCAGACGCCCACCCCGCAGGCCATCGACTCCTCGACGGCAACCTGGGCGACGACGCCCCGCTCCGCGGCGATCTCGCTGACCGACCGCAGCATCCCCATCGGGCCGCAGGCGTAGACCACGGCGGCACCGGTCTTGGTGATGACCTCACCGAGCACGTCGGAGACCCAGCCCTTGACGCCGAGCGAACCGTCGTCGGTGGTCAGCACGACCGACGCACCGATCTGCTGCGCCTGACGCACGCCGTACAACCGCTCGCGCGTCGCGGCGCCGAGCACGAGCGCACTCGGGCAGCCGCGCTGCCGCAGGGCGTCGGCGAGCCAGAACAACGGCGCGCTGCCATAGCCGCCGCCGACGAGAACGCAAGGTACGCCGGTGGTGGGCAACGGGAACGGTCGGCCGAGCGGCCCGACGACGTCGAGCTCGGCCCCCGGCCCCTGCCGGGTGATCCACGTCGAGCCCCGGCCATGGCCGGCGACCACGAGCTCGAGGCGGCCGGGACCCGGCCCGATCGGCGCCGTCGCGCCGCTGATGGAGAAGGCACGGCGCAACAGCGCCCCGGTGGTCTCGCCGCCCACCGCCAGGGCGACGAACTGTCCGGGCCGGGCGGCCTCGGCGATCTCCGGCACGGTCATCACGATGCGGTGGTAGGCGCCCTCCGGGACGTTCTCCACCACCCGGGCCCGCTGGGTGAAGACCCCGGCGCGCCGGGCCCGCTCGACGTGGCTGATCGCCTCACTCATCCGTGCTCCCGTCCACCTGCGCCGAAGGCGCCCCGTCCACCTGCGCCGAAGGCGCGCTAGCATCCTGCGCCGGCCGCTCCGGCAGCGCCTGAGCCGCCCCCACGGCCAGGTCGAGCCGGGCGGCGTGCTCCTGCAGCGAGGCCACCCGCACGGTGGCACTGCGGATCGACTCGATCCCGTGCACCGCGGCGCCCAGCTGCTGGATCGTGGTGATGATAGGCCGGTCCATGCTGGTCGCGGCGGTCCGAATCGCATACCCGTCGCGGCGGGCGTCGCTGCCCTCGGGAGTGTTCACGACCATGTCGATCTCGCCGGCCTCGATCATCTGCACGATCGTCGGCTCACCGTGGGGGCCGGGGCCCTCGCTGTGTTTGCGGACGACCTGAGCGCGCACCCCGTTGCGGGACAGCACGTCGGCCGTGCCGTGCGTGGACAACAGCTCGAAGCCCAGCTCGGCCAGCCGCTTGAGCGGGAACACCATCGCCCGCTTGTCCCGGTTGGCGATCGAGACGAAGATCCGCCCCGACGTCGGCAGCCCCCACAGGGCGCCCATCTGGGTCTTGGCGAAGGCCGCGCCGAAGCTGGCGTCGATGCCCATCACCTCCCCGGTGGACCGCATCTCCGGGCCCAGCACCGAGTCCACGACCCGGCCCTCGTGGGTGCGGAACCGCTTGAACGGCAGGATGGCCTCCTTGACCGAGACCGGGGCGTCGACCGGCATCGTCCCGCCGTCGCCGACCGTCGGCAGCAGGCCCTCGCGGCGCAGGTCGGCGATGCTCGCCCCGAGCATCACCCGGGCGGCGGCCTTGGCCAGCGGCACCCCGGTGGCCTTGGCGACATAGGGCACCGTGCGGGAGGCGCGCGGGTTGGCCTCCAGCACATAGAGCACGTCCTGGGCGAGGGCGAACTGCACGTTCATCAGCCCGCGGACGGCGAGCGCCCGGGCCAGCGCGTGGCTGGACTCGCGCACCCGGCGGATCTCCCGCGGCCCGAGGGTCACCGGTGGCAGCACGCAGGCCGAGTCCCCGGAGTGGATCCCGGCCTCCTCGATGTGCTCCATGATCCCGCCGACCAGCATCTGCTCGCCGTCGTACAGCACGTCCACGTCGATCTCGATGGCATCGTCGAGGAACCGGTCGATGAGCACCGGATGCTCCGGGTGCTCGCCGCCGGTGTCGGTGGCCCGGTCGACGTACTCGCGCAGCGTCGCCTCGTCGTACACGATCTGCATCCCACGACCGCCGAGCACGTAGCTCGGGCGCACCAGCACCGGATAGCCGATGTCCCGAGCCACCTGGGCGGCCTGTGCGGAGTTGAACGCGGTGCCGTGCCGCGGCGCCGGCAGTCCACATTCATCGAGAATCCGCCCGAACTGGCCGCGGTCCTCCGCCCAGTCGATCGCCTCCGGCGAGGTGCCGACGATGGGCACGCCCTCGGCCTTGAGCGCCCGGGCCAGCCCGAGTGGGGTCTGCCCGCCCAGCTGCACGATGACGCCGGCGATCGGCCCGGCCGCGCGTTCGGCCTCGTAGACCTCGAGCACGTCCTCGAGGGTGAGCGGCTCGAAATACAGCCGGCTCGAGGTGTCGTAGTCCGTCGAGACCGTCTCGGGGTTGCAGTTGATCATCACGGTGTCGTAGCCGGCGTCGCGCAGGGCGAAGCTGGCGTGCACGCAGGAGTAGTCGAACTCGATGCCCTGCCCGATCCGGTTCGGCCCCGAGCCGAGGATCAGCACCGCCGGCCGCTCCCGCGGGGCCACCTCGGTCTCGCTGTCGTAGGTCGAATAGTGGTACGGCGTGCGGGCCGCGAACTCGGCCGCGCAGGTGTCCACGGTCTTGAAGACGGGCCGGATGTCGAGGGCCTGGCGCACCCCGCGCACCACCGCCTCGCCGAGTCCCACCAGCTCACCGATCTGGGCGTCGGAGAAGCCGTGCCGCTTGGCCAGCCGCAGCGTCTCCGGCTCCAGGTGCCGTTCCGAGCGGCCGCAGCTGCGGACCTGGTCGGCGATCTCGTTGATGAGCGCGATCTGGTCGAGGAACCACGGGTCGATCCCCGTCGCCTGGTACACCTCCTCGACCGTGCAGCCGCCGCGCAGCGCCTGCTGCACCTGCACGATCCGACCGTCCGTCGGAGTGCTTGCCGCGGCAAGCACCGCACGAGCCGCCTCGATGGTCGGCCGCGGACCACGCCAGTGGAAGGCGGCGTCCTTGCGCTCCTGGCTGCGCAGCGCCTTGTTCAGGGCCTCGGTGAAATTGCGCCCGATCGACATGGCCTCACCGACCGACTTCATCGTCGTGGTCAGGGTCGGGTCGGCCGCCGGGAACTTCTCGAACGCGAACCGGGGAACCTTGACGACGACGTAGTCCAGGGTCGGCTCGAAACTCGCCGGGGTCTTCTCGGTGATGTCGTTGGGCACCTCGTCGAGGGTGTAGCCGATGGCCATCCGGGCCGCGATCTTGGCGATCGGGAAACCGGTGGCCTTGGACGCCAGCGCCGAGGAGCGCGACACCCGCGGGTTCATCTCGATGACGATGATCCGCCCCGTCGCCGGGTCGATCGCGAATTGGATGTTGCAGCCGCCGGTGTCCACGCCGACCTCGCGAATGATCGCGATGCCGATGTCCCGCAGCCGCTGATATTCCCGGTCGGTCAAGGTCAGGGCGGGCGCGACGGTGATCGAGTCGCCGGTGTGTACGCCGCACGGGTCGAGGTTTTCGATGGAGCACACCACGACCACGTTGTCCGCGTGGTCGCGCATGACCTCCAGCTCGAACTCCTTCCAGCCCAGGATCGACTCCTCCAGCAGCACCTCGCCGACCGGGCTGTCGTGCAGGCCGGCCCCGGCGATCCGGGCCAGATCCTCGGGGGTGTGCGCGAACCCACTGCCCAAACCGCCCATCGTGAAGCTGGGCCGCACCACGAGCGGATAGCCCAGCTCTTCGGCCCCCGCCCAGACCTCCTCCATCGCGTGGCAGATGACGCTGCGGCAGCTCTCCGCGCCGCACCGCTGCACCACGCCCTTGAACAGCTCGCGGTCCTCGCCGAGCTTGATGGCCTCGACGTTCGCGCCGATCAGGGGACACCCGTAGCGCTCCAACACCCCGCTTTCGTGCAGCGCCATCGCCGCGTTCAGGGCGGTCTGCCCGCCCAGGGTCGCCAGCACGGCGTCCGGGCGCTCCTTGGCGATGATGGTCTCCAGCACGGCCGGGGTGATCGGCTCGACATACGTCGCGTCGGCCACCTCGGGGTCGGTCATGATCGTCGCCGGGTTGGAGTTGACGAGGATGACCCGCAGCCCCTCGCTTCGCAGCACCCGGCACGCCTGCGTTCCCGAATAGTCGAACTCCGCGGCCTGCCCGATGACGATCGGTCCCGACCCGATCACCAGCACGCTGTGAATGTCGTCGCGTCTGGGCATCTACGCCGCCCTCCCCACGAGTCGGCGAATCCCCGCGATGGTCACCTGAAAGCTCCTCGACGTGTTGTTCGCAAGGTCCATGTGTGGTGCAACCGACTCTGCGAGCGCGACTTTCCTGAGCCCGCCTCGCATGTAACCCGCCTGCTGGAGCACCACCTCCAGCGATTCCCAGGTGCCACCCGCGATGGCGTCCGGGTCTCGGTAGGCGGCGCGCGACCCTAATGAGTCCGGAACGCGCGGATAGACCTGCCGCACAGCGGCAATGTCACCGAAGAACCAGGCCTCGAGGATGATGCGGAGCGCGGTTTCCATGGATCGCTCCTCGACCAGAACGTCGAGGGTCTTCGACGGAAGCGACGGATGCGACACAGTGACCGCGGGCGTTCTCGGCCGCACGCGGGCGGCCTCGGTGAACCGCCACCCCAGGATGAAGCGGCTCAGGGTCAACAGATGAGGGGACTCTGCGGGGGCCGGAGCCGCGCCGGACCGCGACACCACGATGAGCGCGGCCGTGGCCAATCCGATCGCGTTGACCGCGGACAGACTGACGCTCACGTCGTCCGTCGCCGTTCCAACGGCCCCTGCGCTGACGGCCGTTCCCGCACCCCGACGCAGCTCGAGCAGTGTCCGGGACGCGTCGTCGTGGGACGACGTCCGCAGGCGTACCGTCTCGCGCTCCACGACCGGCCCGCGATCGTCCTGGGTCAGCTCCAGGCGGTACGTGAGGAGGTGTCCGGTCCCGGAAGCCTCGGCGTCGATCTCGATGACGAGCGGGCCTTTCGAGCCCCGCGTCATCAGGCCGGCGGCTCCCCCGCGCCGATCCCATGCCGCCGTCAGGTTGGTGGCGAAGGCCTCCGCCACGAACTCCAGAACGTCCAGCGCGGTGGACTTGCCACTCCCGTTGGGACCGAACAGCACCGTGTACGGCGTCAGGGCCTCGAAGGTCACGTCCTTGAGCACCCGGTAGTTCTCGACGTGCAGGCGGACCAGCCGCAGGCCGGGTGCGGACGACGTACCGTCCGGGCTCATGGCCGGTCCACCAGCATCAGGTCCAGGAAGCGGTCGAAGAGGTACGCCGAGTCGTGCGGGCCGGCCGCGGCCTCGGGGTGGTACTGCACCGAAAACGCCGGGATGTCCAGGCAGCGCAGGCCCTCGACGACCTGGTCGTTCAGGCACACGTGGGAGACCTCGACGCGCCCATACGACGTACCGTCGCGCGCATCACTGGGGGCGGTGACCGGGCCGTCCAGCGGCGCGTCGACCGCGAACCCGTGGTTCTGCGCCGTGATCTCCACGCGCCCGGTGGCCCGGTCGAGCACCGGCTGGTTGATACCGCGGTGCCCGAACGTCAGCTTGTAGGTGCCGAACCCGAGGGCCCGCCCGAAGAGCTGGTTGCCGAAACAGATCCCGAAGTAGGGGATCCGGTCGGCGAGCACCCGCCGCAGCAGCGCCACCTGATCGTCGGCGGTGGCCGGGTCGCCCGGCCCGTTGGAACAGAACACCCCGTCGGGTCCACCGCCGCGGGTCAGGGCCCCGGGCGTGACGCCGGGGATCGCGCGCAGCTGCTCGTACGTCGTGTCCGCCGGCAGCACGTGCACCTCGATCCCGCGCTCCGCCATCCGGTGCGGGGTCATCGACTTGATGCCGAGGTCGAGGGCGGCAACCACCGCGCGCCGCGCGCCGAGCGCGGGCACGACGTACGCCGTGTCGGTGCTGACCTCCTGCGCGAGCCGCGCACCCGACATCCGCGGGGCGGCGCGCACGGCGGCGAGCAATTCCTGATCGGGTGCCTGGACCTGCGCCCCGGAGAAGATACCGGCCCGCATCGCCCCGGCGTCCCGGATGTGCCGGGTGATCGCCCGGGTGTCGACGTCGCACAGGCCGACGATCCCGGCCTCGCGCAGGTCGTCCTCCAGCGTCCGGCGGGACCGCCAGTTGCTGGGCCGCAGCGCGGGATCGCGCACGACGTAGCCCGCCACCCAGATCCGCGAACTCTCCGGGTCTTCGTCGTTCATGCCCGTGTTGCCGACGTGCGGCGCGGTCATCACGACGATCTGACGGTGGTAGCTGGGGTCGGTGAGGGTCTCCTGGTAGCCGGTCATGCCCGTCGAGAAGACGATCTCGCCGGTGCTGGTGCCCTCCGCTCCGTAGGCGCGGCCCCGGAAGACCCGGCCGTCCTCGAGGACGAGGACGGCCGGGGCCCGGCGCAGCAGTAGGGCCGGTGCGGGCGAACTCACTGGAGGCGCCCGTCCAGCATGGTGGGGACGCCGCGAAGGAGCGTCGTGACGACCCGGCCGTGCAGCTCGCGGCCGTGGTAGGGGTTGTTCCGCGACTTGCTGCGGCTGGCGTCCCGGTCCACCCGGACGGTGGCCGCCGGGTCGACCAGGGTGATATTGGCCGGCTCCCCCGCCGCGAGCGGCCGGCCGTGCTGCCCCAGCCCCGCGATCCGGGCCGGCCGCACGGACATGGCCTGCGCGACGTCCGCCCAGCTCATCAGGCCGGGCCGGACCATCACCTCGGTGACCACCGACAGCGCCGTCTCCAGACCCAGCATGCCGAAGGCCGCCACCTGGAAGTCGTGCTGCTTGTCATCGAGGGCGTGCGGGGCGTGGTCGGTGGCGACCGCGTCGATGGTGCCGTCCGCGAGCGCTTCGCGCACCGCGGCGACGTCCTCGGCCGGCCGCAAGGGCGGGTTCACCTTATAGACCGGGTCGTAGCTCGCCAGCAGATCCGTGGTGAGCAGCAGGTGGTGCGGCGTGACCTCGGCGGTCACCGCGATGCCTTGCGCCTTGGCCCAGCGCACGATCGCCACGCTGCCCGCGGTGGACAGGTGACACACGTGCAGCCGGCTGTCGCTCTGCCGGGCCAGCATCACGTCCCGGGCGATGATCGTCTCCTCCGCGACGGCAGGCCAGCCGGGCAGGCCGAGCCGCCCCGAAACCGGACCCTCGTGGCAGCAGGCGGTGTGCGGGGCGAGCCGAGGGTCCTGGGCGTGCTGGGCGATGACGCCATCGAACCCCTTGACGTATTCCAGCGCCCGACGCATCACCTGCGGGTCGTGCACGCATTTGCCGTCGTCGGAGAACATCCGCACCGCGGCCCGGCTGCGGTGCATCAGCCCCAACTCGGCCAGTTGCTCCCCGGCCAGTCCCTTGGTGACCGCCCCGATCGGGAAGACGTCGGCGTAGGCACTGCGCCGGCCCTGCTCCCAGACCCATTCGGCGAGAATCGCCGTGTCGGTCACCGGCGCAGTGTTCGCCATCGCCATGACCGCGACATATCCACCCGTGGCCGCCGCTTGGGATCCGGTCAGGATCGTCTCGGCGTCCTCGCGGCCCGGCTCGCGCAGGTGCGTGTGGATGTCGACCAGGCCGGGCAGGGCGATCAGGCCATCGGCGTCGATCGTCTCGGCGCCCTTGGGCACGTCGAGATCGGCGCCGACCGCCTCGATGCGACCGTCGCGCACCAGGATGTCGGCGCGGCCCTCGCCGAGCAGGTCCGCCCCCTTGACCAGCATGCTCATTCCGTCGCCCCGCTCTCCTCGCGCTCCATCGCTTGCCGCAGCGCGCACCGCACCCGCCGTACCCGCGCTTCGTCGATGCTCATTCCGAAGCTCCATTTCCGTCACCCGAGAAGACGTGGAACAGGACCGCCATCCGGGTGTAGACCCCGGCGGTGACCTGGTCGAGGATCAGGGACCGCGCGGCGTCCGCGGCCTCCGGCGCGATCTCCAGGCCGCGGTTCATCGGCCCGGGGTGACACACCACGGCGTGGTCGGCCATGCGGGCCAGCCGTTCGCGGGTCAGCCCGTAGAGCGCCGTGTATTCGTTCTCCGTCGGGAAGAAGCCGCCGCTCATCCGCTCGCGTTGGACGCGCAGCATCATCAGCGCGTCCACCTCCGAGACGACGGCGTCGAGGTCGTACGACGTCCGGAAACCCTCCTGGGCGGCGCGCTCGTCGATGCCGGGCGGCATCAGGGTCGGCGGTGCGACCAGGGTGACGTCGGCGCCGAGGGTGCGCAGACAGAAGATGTTGGAGCGGACCACCCGGCTGTGCAGCAGGTCGCCGCAGATGGCGACGTGTTTGCCGGCCAGGTCACCGAGGCGCTTGCGCATCGCATAGGCATCCAGCAGGGCCTGCGTGGGGTGCTCGTGGGTGCCGTCCCCGGCGTTGACGACCGGCAGGCCGGTCCAGTCCATCGCGAGCTTGGGGGCGCCGGAGGCACCGTGCCGGATGACGAAGCCGTCGACCCCCATCGCGGCGATCGTCAGGACGGTGTCGCGCAGCGACTCGCCCTTGGACGTCGAGGAACCCTTGCCGGCAAACCCCATCGTGTCGGCCGAGAGGGACTTCGCGGCCAGGTCGAAGGAGTTCTTGGTGCGGGTCGAGTCCTCGAAGAAGGCGTTGACGATGGTGACGCCGCGCAGCGCGGGGATCTTCTTCACCTCGCGCTGCCGCACCTTCTCCATCTCCTCGGCGGTGTCCAGGAGTTGGGTGATCTGGTCGCGGGTCAGTCCGTCCATGGACAGGAAGTGGGGCAGCTTCACGAGCGGTCGCCTCCGGTGATGCGGACCTCGTCGATCCCGTCGGACTCGGCGAGCAGGACATGGACGCGCTCGGAACTGGAGGTGGGCAGGTTCTTGCCCACGTGATCGGCGCGGATGGGCAGATCGCGGTGCCCGCGGTCGACCAGGACCGCCAGCCGCACCGCGCGGGGCCGGCCCTCGTCGCCGAGGGCGTCCAGGGCGGCGCGGATGGTGCGCCCGGAGTAGAGCACGTCATCGACCAGGACCACGATCTTGTCGTCGACGCCACCGTCGGGAATGTTCGTGGGTTCCATCCGCCGAGTGGGCTTGCGACGCAGGTCGTCCCGGTAGAGCGTCACGTCCAGCGTGCCGACCGGGACGGTCTTGCCCTCGACCGTGGCCAGTTGTTCGGCGAGTCGGCGCGCGAGCGGCGCCCCGCGGCTGACGATGCCCAGCACGACCAGGTCGTCGGTGCCCTTGTTGCGCTCGGCGATCTCGTGGGCCATCCTGCGCAGCGCCCGGGCGATGTCGTCCGCGCCGAGGACCACGCGCGCGTCGCCGGGCTCGGGCACGCTGCTGGAGTCAGGCCTGGAATCCGGCCCGGAATCTGGAGGCGAGGGATCGGGTGGCGCGCTGGCTGCCGCCTCGGCCCCCTTCTTCTTCGTGCCGGTGGCTGGAGTGCTGGCCGAGTCGCGTCGCCCCATGGCGCCGGACCTCCTTCCCCGCCTCACAGGACGGTGGTTAAAGGACGTCGAACGCCCTCACCCTACCCCGCGATTCGGGGTGCGCCGGACGCGTCGTACGGCGTGCCGGGTGGCCCCACCTGGGCCTCGACCGAGGCCTCCGCGCGGGCGTGACGGGCTTCACAGGATCGCCGCGGCCACCGGCAACACGAGGGTGGCGACGGCCTGGTGACCGCCCTGCGGACCGGGCCGGTTCGCGAAGGTGAGCTCGGCGCCCAACGCACGACTCTGCCCCATCGCGATCGTCAACCCCAGGCCGTGGCCACGGCCCCGCTCCGGCGCATGGGTTCGAAACCGCTGGGGTCCGTGCTGCAACAGCGCCGCGGGGAAGCCGGCGCCGTGGTCGACGACGCTGATCGAGCGGCCTTGCACCCGACAGCAGACCGGTGCGGCGCCGTGCCGACCGGCGTTTTCCAGCAGGTTCACCAGCACCCGCTCGACCCGGCGCGGATCGGTGAGCACCTCCTCGTCGGCATCCACCTCGACCAGCACATCGGCCAGCGAACACGCCGCGACGGCGCGGCGCGCCAAGGCGGCGGTGCCGATCACGGCCTCCTCCAGGAGCTGGTCCGCGGCGTCCAGGCGGGCCACCTCCAGCACGTCCTCCACCAGTCGCCGCAGGGTCGCCACCTGCCCCCGGACCAGCTCCGTCGGACGGCTCGGCGGCAGCAGGTCCGCGGCGGTCACCAGGCCGGTCAGCGGGGTCCGCAGATCGTGCGCGATGTCCGCCGTGACGCGCTTCTCGGAGGCCAACCGCTCCTGCATGCGGGCGGCGAGCAGATCGATGGTGCGGCCCAGCTGCGCGACCTCGTCCCGGCCGGTCACCGAATCCCCCACCCGGACCTCCAGATTGCCGTCGGCGATCTGCAGCGCGCTGGCTTCGGCGGCCCGCAGCCGCCGGCTCAACGTGGAGGCGACGGCGAGTGCGGCCACCGCGGCCGCGAGGGTGAGCGCGACCACGCCGATGAGCAGATCGGTGTCGAGGCTGTCCAGCAGCGCGGCCCCGGTCTCCCAGGACGTGCGCACCGACAGGGTCTTGCCGTTGACGGTGCGCTGGGCCGCCCAGACCACCGGGGGGTCCTCGGTGAGCAGGGTGACGATGCGGCCGTCCGCGGTGGCCTCGCTCAGCTGCGTCGGCAGCTGCTCGTCGTCGAAGCTGGCGTACGCCGGCAGAGCGGCGCCGCTTTCGTAGGCCCGGGCGGCCACCCGCAACTGGTTCAGCGCGTCCGCCCGGGCCGCCTCGTCGGTGACCCGGGTCATGGCCAGATGCACCCAGCCGCCGAAGACCACGCCGAGCACCACCGCGAGCAGGGCGACCGCGAGCGGGGCCTTGACCGCCAGCTTCATCGGCGCAGCTTGAAGCCGAACCCGCGGACCGTCTCGATCCGGGACTTGCCGATCTTGGCCCGCAGCCGTTGCACGTGCACGTCCACCAGCCGGGTATCCCCGCCGTCCGGGTAGTCCCAGACGTCCGTGAGCAGGGTGTCCCGGGAGACCACCATTCCGGCGCTCTCGACGAGGCGCAGCAGCAGGCGCAGTTCGGTGGGTGTCAGCCGCACCGCGGCCCCGTCGCAGGAGACTTCGAGGGCGTCGTGATCGACGATGAGGTCGTCCAGGGTGGTCACCTGGTGACCCTCGGCCTTGACGGGCTGCGCTCGGCGCAGCACCGCGCGGATCCGGGCGATCAGGACCATCAGGTCGAACGGCTTCGGCACGCAATCGTCGGCGCCGGCCTCCAACCCCTGCACGATGTCGATCCCGTCCGATCGGGCGCTGAGCATCAAGATCGGGACAGCCGAGGTCTCCCGGATTCGGCGGCACAACGAAATGCCGTCCAGGAAGGGCATCATGACGTCGAGGATCAGCACGTCGGGTTGCTGCTGCCGATAGGCGGTCCACCCGGCCAGCCCGTCGGGTGCGGTCTGGACGACCAGGCCATACATCTCCAGGCCCAGAGTGGTCGCCTCGCGAATGACCGCATCGTCCTCGACCACCAGCACGCGGACCCCGTCCAGGCCCACCCCCGTCTGCGGCGTCGTCATGGGGTCACCACCACGGTCTCGCCCAGGCGTCCCGGGGGGCTCGGTGGGGCGGGGTCCCGGGGCACGAAGGTCCGACCCGTCCACCGGTAGCTGCGCTCGACCGGGCTCCCGGCCGGGCAGCACGGCGGGTCGCCGGCCAGGAACACGGGAGTGGCCAACAGCAGGTCTCCTTCCGCGACGTCGAGGCTGATCTGCGGGCCGTAGACCGCGATCGCCAGCGTCGGCTTGGCGTCGAGCACCGTGAAGACGACCGCGCCGATCTGTTCCTGCGCGCTGTAGACCGGGACCAGGACATCGTCGATGTCGTCGTGGGTGACGTCGATATAGATCGGATCGTCGATGCCACACCGGGCGCAGGCATCGAGCGCCTGGTGCAACGGCGCGGGAATGCGAGAATCCGCCAGAATCGCACTGCGCAGATCGAGATTGCGGATATTGCGCAGCGCCTCCGCGGGCAACGAGGGCGAGGCCACGGTGACCGTCGGCGTCAGCACGCCGCGGCCCTCCACCCGGAGCGGATCGATCGAACACCCGGTGAGCAGGGCCGCGACGGCGAGAGTCAGCCCGGAGAGGAGCTGCGGACGACGCACCACGGCCCCACTGTAACCGCGGACTTCATCGGTTTCGTTACGGCGCTCCCACGACCCGGTCACGGCGGCGGCACGGCGCCCGGATGCGGTTGATCGAGTGTTGATGAGGCACCGAGAACCGATCCACAAAGCCTCGAAACAACCCCCTCGTACCCTTCTTGTTGTCCAGCACAAACGGGAACGGAAACGCCCTCTCAGCTCCTGTCCCGACTCCCAGAAAGGTCACCGTCATGCTTCGTTCGCACCGTTCCCTGCTGTGTGGCACCGGCGTCACTGCGCTCCTCGGCGGGGCCTTGCTGGCCTCGGCCGTCGCCCCGGCCCACGCCGCGACCAACGACCCCGCTCCGATCAACTTCTTCATCACCGGGGCGCTCAAGCCCGGTGCGACCATCGATCTCAACGCCGAATGCGGCCGGGATTCCAGCGGCGCGTTCGTCGGGGGCGCCACGGTCACCGGATTCAACGGCGTGAAGGCGCGCTGACGCCCTGGGGCGCCGAGGGTCAGCTCGGCGCGAAGATGACCGTGCCCAAGACCTACACGCAAGACAGCGCCGTCCTGAAGCTGGAATGCGACAACAAGGTCACCCGGACGGCCACCGTTCGCACGGCCACCGCGGCCAAGCCGGCCCAGAAGGCGCCGACGGCCACGAACACCCCCGCGCGGGTGCTGCCCAAGGGCGGTGCACAGACCGGTGGCGGCGCTCCGATCAGCGACCAGGGCTCCACGGTGCCGCTGGTTCTCGGTGGTGTCGGCGCCCTCGGCCTCGTGGGAGCGGGCGCGGTGGCGTTGCGCCGGCGGGCCGAGGCGCGCGGCTGAGCCGACCGGCTCTCCTCCTGACCAGTTGTTCCTTGAAAGGGGAAGTTCCTTGTCTAGTTTTCCTCGTACCCCGGTGGGCACCATTGCCGCCGCCGGTCTTTTCGGTGGCGCCCTGTTCGCCGTCGCCGCGCCGGCCCACGCGGCCGACTCGACCTCCGGCCCAGGCATCACGTTCTTCACGCAGGGCACGCTCAAGCCGGGCGCCACCATCGACATCTATGCCGAGTGTGGCTACAACAAGAACGGCAAGGCGGTGACCGGCGCCTCCGTCACCGGCTTCAACGGACGCACCACCGAGCTGAGCCCGATGGCCAGCGGCGGCTATCTCGGCGGCCAGATGACCGTGCCCGCCAACTACACGCACTCCACCGCAGTCCTCAAACTGACCTGCGACAACATGGGGACCGGGACCACCACCGTCCGCGCTACCGCGGCCAAGGCCGCCCCGGCTCCCAAGCCGGCCAACGCTCCGGTCAAGACCATGCCGAAGGGCGCACCGCAGACCGGGGGCGGTCCGGCGGACAGCGCCGGGCTTTCCTCCGAGCACCTCGCCCTGGCCGGTGTGGGCGTCGTCGGGCTTGCCGGCGCCGGTGCCTTCGCGCTGCGCCGCCGGGCCGAGTCGCGTCGTTGACCGCGATGACGCGCCGCACGACGCCCGGGCGCGCCGCGTCGCTCTGGGTGGGCGCGCTGACCGTGCTGGCCCTCGGGGTGCTGCCCGCGTGCGGCAGCCCGACGGTCGCATCATCGGCGACGCCCGGGGTGGTGGCCGGCGCCACCGGCGCCACCCCGACGGGGGCCTCCCCCACGGTGCTGCCCGCCGCCGCCAGCTCGGGGGAGTCGGCGGCGGGCATCACCCCGGTTCGGGTCCGGATCGGCGCGCTCGGGGTCGACGCCCCGGTCAGCGCCCACGGGCTCAACCCCGACGGCACCGTGGAGGTGCCGCCCCTGGACCGGATCGGTGATGTCTACTGGTACGACGGGTCGGTGCGACCCGGGCAGGCTGGGCGGTCCGTCCTGCTCGGGCACGTCGACGGTCGCGGCAAGCCGGGCGTGTTCGCGGCCCTGCACACCGCCCGCCCGGGCACCAGGGTCAGCGTCTCGGACGCCGGCGGCCGCACGGTGCACTACCGGATCACCGGGATCGCGACGCACCTCAAGAGCCAGTTCCCGACGCAGCGAGTGTATGGCGACGCGACCGAGACCGAACTCATCCTGGTCACCTGCGGCGGCACCTTCGACCGGGCCGCCCAAAGTTATGACTCGAACATCATCGCCTTCGCCACCGTGGAATCCCCCGCGGCGGCCGGCACCGACGCAGGAGCGCGCTGACCATGACCGACCCCCGCACCAATGACAGCACCCACGACAGCACCCACGACAGCAGGGCCGGGCTCGCCGGCGCCCCGCCTGCCGGCGAGCCCGGCGCGCAGCCCACCGGCGCTCCCGATCCAGCAGCCCTGGCGGCGGCGTACGCCGCGTTGGCCCAGGCCCAGACCCAACTGGAGGCTCTCACCGCCGATGCGGCCCGCCTCGATGAGTTCCTGGACTGGTTGCCGCAGGCGCTCGCCCGGGCCGGCGAGTTCGAGGACTTCTACGTCGGTCCCGGGCAGGGACATATCGAGACCATCCTGACCGCCGACCCCATGGCGGACACCCCGGCGGTGGCCAACGAGGACAGCGCCTGGGAGGCCCTCGCCGACCTCGAAACCCGCATGATGCGACTGCTCCGGCTGGTGACCGCGCAGCTCACCCGACCGCTGGATCAGCCGGCCGGGGCGTGCTGCCGGTAGTCACCGGCGGCGGGGAACTCCGCGGCCGTCAGGAATCGCTGCACGTGCGCGGCGACCTCGTTCACGAAGGGCTCCCGAAGCATCGTGATGTGGTCGCCGCCCACGTCGCAGCGGTCCCATTCGCCGCTCAACGACCCCGCCCAGGCGGCCCGTTGGGACCGTTGCGGGGATTCCGCGACCACCACCAGGGTCCGTCCGTCCCACTGGCCGCCCCGGTAGCGCCGGCCGAGCCAACGGGACTGCTCCCAGAATCGGTAGGCGCCGGCACCCCCCGGCGTACGGCTCCAGGCGGTGACGCAGACGGCGACCGCCGAGCGGAGCAGCGCCAACGGCCCCTCCCCGTACGGCGGGTGGTGGCGAGGATCCGGCGGAAAAGAATCCAGGATCACCAGGGCCGCGACGGTTTCCCCCGCGGCGCGCAGCTGCTTGGCCATCTCGAAGGCGACGATGCCCCCGAAGGAGTGTCCTGCCAGATGGTAGGGGCCGTGCGGCTGGACCGAGCGGACCAACGCCACGTGCTTCTTCGCCATCGTCCGGACTCGCCATTCCGGCCATCCCCGGCTCTCGATGACCGGGGACTGCAGGGCGTATACCGGCCGGCTCGGATCGAGCGCGCGCGCCAACGGCAGCAGCGCGATCCCCAGCCCCCCGCCGCCGGCCACGCAGAACAGTGGCGCCTTGGTGCCTGCACCGTGCAGCGTGACCAGGGCTCGGGCAGGTTGAGCGCTGCGCTGCAGGCGGCGGGCGAAATCGCGCAGCCGCGGGTATTCGGCCAGGGTGCCGGTCCGGGCGACCTCGGGGCTGACCCCCAACCGGTCGATGAGTCGGGTCAGGATCTCCTCCGCGGCGATCGAATCCCCGCCCAGGGCGAAGAAGTCGTCGTCGCTGGCCACCCCGGGCAGCCCGAGCACCTCCATCCAGGTGGTCGCGATGATCCCTTCCCATTCGCCCACGACGGCCCAGTCCACCGGGGCTCGGTTCGAGGACGGCAGCGGCAGCGCGGCGCGATCGATCTTGCCGCGGTCGTTGCGCGGCATCGCCTCGAGCACCATCACCTGCTCGGGGACCATGTGCGCGGGCAGCACGGTGCGCAGCCGCCCGCAGACATCGGCGCCGTCCAGGGGCGCCTCGGCGGCCACGACATAGCCGAGCAACCGGTTGCGGGTGCCGGCGGGGTCGGTCCCGCCGGTCACGGCCGCCTCCCGGACGCCGGGCAGGGCGTGCAGCGCGGCCTCCACCTCGCCCGGGTCGACGAGGTGGCCGCGGATCTTGATGCTGTGGTCGCTGCGCCCGACCAACTCGATGGTCCCGTCCGGCAGGACCCGCCCCACGTCACTGGTGCGATAGGTGGCCAGCTCCCCGTCCCGACCGAACGCCTCGGCAGTGCGCTCGGGCAGGCCCCAGTAGCCGGTGGCCACGACGGGAGCGGTCACCACCAATGACCCGGTCCCGTCCTGCGAGCGATCCGCCTCGGCGGCCACGCTGAGCACGGTGCGTCCCACGCCGCGCCCGACCGGGACCCGCCCGGTCACCGGCGGATGGTCCGGCCCGATCACGTATTCGGCGATGAGGCCCGTCTCGGTGGAGCCGTAGCGGTTGCGGATCACGCAGCCACGGGGCAGCAGCGCCCGCATCGCCTCGACGTCTCGGCCGTAGGCGCTCTCCCCGGCGATCGTCACCGACGTCAGGGTCGCGAACGCGCCCGCCGCCGGGCGGCTGTCGACCAGCGCCCGCAGAATGCCCGGGCTGGTGATCATGAGGTGGGCCCCGTGCGCGGCGATGAATCCCGGCAGCGGACTCACGCCGCGCGACCGGGTGTCGTAGAGCCGCAGGCAGGCACCGACGACCAGGCCGTGCACGGTGGTCGTCAGCCCGGCGTGGAAGGCGATCGGGAGGGTGTGCGCGACGACGGCGCCCACGTCGTAGCAGCCGGTGGCCACGGAGCTGTTCCAGGCATCGCGCATGAGCAGGCGGTGATCGTTGGCGACCGGCTTGGGGACCCCTGTCGACCCCGAGGTGAACGCGATCGCCGCGACCCCGCGGGGGTCCGGCGGCGCGTCCCACAGCGTCTCTGCCCGGTCGTGCGACCGGTGCACGTCGGTGCGCACCGCAACGCCCACGAGTTCCCGGGCGAGCGGCTCGTTGGGCCCGTCGGTCAGGATCACCCGGGTGCCGCTGAGCTCGACGAGCTGACGCAGCCGCGCCGGCGGCGTGCGCTGGTCCAGGACCAGCACCGGATGACCCGAGGCGAGGACCGCGAGCAGCGCCGACACCGCCCCGGGGTGGTGTCCGAACAGAATCCCGACCGGCTCCAGCGCCTCGAATTCCGCGGCGCCGCGGCGGGTCGCGGCGGGCTGCAGGGACCCCACCGTCTCGCGCAGCAGCCGCAGCTCGCGGGCCGCGCGGGCGGCCAATTCCGCATAGCTGTATTGACTGGTCTCGTCGGCCACCGCGATGGAATCCGGCTGAGCCCGGACCACGTCGGCGAACCGCGGCAGGATGCCCGCCTCGATATCGCCTTCGCTCAGCGATTCCACCTGGTGATCGTCCACACGCAACGTCACGTTCCCCCTAGCGCACCTGAACTTTGACGACCGTCCAGTAGTTGAGCAAACAAACTCTACGCACGAGGACGGGGTTCCGGCCAGGGCTTGACGAATCCTGTGATGCACGGGGCACCCCGCACACGGGCCCGGCGGGCAGTTGCGCCGCCGGGACGCCGGGACGCTGGGACGCCGGTGGGCGATGCCCCGCCACTAGGCTGGCGCCCAGGCGGCGCGACGGGTGGGCGAGCCCCGGCGCCGCCGTACCCGACCTGTGAGACACCGAATTCACCAGAGAGGCGAGTGGCCATGCGCGCTCCGATCGACCCGACGACGACCAAGGCCTGGGCGACGCTGACGGCGTTGGCCGCGGACGGCATCCCGACTCTGCGCGCGGCGTTCGCCGCGGACCCTCAGCGGGCGAGCCGCTACACGGTCCAGGCCGCCGACCTCTACGTGGACCTGTCCAAGAACCTGCTCACCGATGACATCCGCGACGCCCTGCTGGAACTCGCCCGCGAGGTCGACGTCGCCGAACGCCGCGAAGCCATGTACGCCGGTGAGCGCATCAACATCACCGAGAACCGCGCCGTGCTGCACACCGCCCTGCGTCGGCCCAAGACCGGGTCCGGGGCCGGCGACCAGCTCGTCGTGGACGGCCAGAACGTCGATGAGGACGTCCACGCGGTGCTGGACAAGGTCTATGCCTTCGCCGACCGGGTGCGCAGCGGGGACTGGAAGGGCGTCACCGGCAAGCCCATCCGCACCGTGGTCAACATCGGCATCGGCGGTTCGGACCTCGGCCCGGTGATGGCGTACGAGGCGCTGCAGCCCTACGTCCAGGCCGGTCTCGAATGCCGGTTCATCTCCAACATCGACCCCACCGATGCCGCGCAGAAGACCGCGGATCTGGACCCCGAGACGACGCTGGTGATCGTCGCCTCCAAGACGTTCACCACGCTGGAGACCCTGACCAACGCGCGGTTGGTGCGGACCTGGCTGCTGGAGGCGCTGCGCGCCGCGGGCGCCCTGGATGACGCGGCCGGCTCCGGACGCACCCAGGCCGATGCCATCGCCAAGCACTTCGTCGCCGTCTCGACGGCCTTGGACAAGGTCGCCGCCTTCGGCATCGACCCGCAGAACGCGTTCGGCTTCTGGGACTGGGTCGGTGGCCGCTATTCGATGGACTCCGCCGTGGGCACCGCGCTGGCCATGGCGATCGGCCCGGCGGGCTTCGCCGACCTGCTCGCCGGCTTCCACGCCATGGACGTGCATTTCGCGACCGCGGCGCCGCAGCAGAACGTGCCGCTGCTGATGGGGCTGCTCAACGTCTGGTACGTCGACTTCCTGGGTGCCCACACGCACGCTGTCCTGCCCTACTCCCAGTTGCTGCACCGCTTCCCGGCGTACCTGCAGCAGTTGACGATGGAGTCCAACGGCAAGTCGGTGCGCTGGGACGGCACGCCGGTCACCTGCGACACCGGCGAGGTCTTCTGGGGTGAGCCCGGAACGAACGGGCAGCACGCCTTCTACCAGCTCATCCACCAGGGCACCCGGCTGATCCCGGCGGACTTCATCGCGGTCGCCACCCCGGCGTACCCGTTGAGCGACGAGGGCGCCGACGTGCACGAACTGTTCCTGGCCAACTTCTTCGCCCAGACCGCCGCCCTGGCGTTCGGCAAGACCGCGGACGAGGTGCGCGCCGAGGGTACGGCGGAGGCCATCGTTCCGGCCCGCGTGTTCGCCGGAAACCGCCCGACGACCTCGATCATGGCTCCGGCGCTGACCCCGTCGGTGCTCGGTCAGCTGATCGCCCTCTACGAACACATCACCTTCGTCCAGGGCATCGTCTGGGGCATCGACAGCTTCGACCAGTGGGGTGTCGAGCTCGGCAAGCAGCTCGCCACGCGGGTCACCCCGGCCGTCGGCGGCGACGAGGCCGCCCTGGCGCAGCAGGACTCCTCGACCCAGGCCCTGATCCGGTACTACCGGGCGCACCGCACCCCCTGACGGCGCCGGGCCCGGGCGTCGGCACCTCGTCTGGCCGGCCCCGGATCCAGCTGCCCGCCAGGTCCGTCGTACGGCCGGTTCCCGACTCGGGAGCCGGCCGTACGCCGCTTGAGGTGAACCGCAATTCCCTTCTCCGTCGGGCTTTTTCGCGTCAGCATGTATCACCGCGACGAGTCGCTGCTCTCACCGGTGTCGCACTGTCGTCCCGTCCACTGCGAGAAAGGCCCACGCCATGTCCGCGACCCCCGGCAAGCGCTCCGACACCCCCGACCTGGACGAATCCGGCGAACCCGCCGAGGCGACGCCCAACCCCGCAGCAGCCACGCCGCCCTCCGGCGAGCAGCCGACCCCGCGCCGGCCCAAGGGCCCCGGGACCGGCACCGAGTCGGTCTGGGTGCCCATGACCGAGGAGGTGTGATGGCGGGACCGGCCACCGTACCCCTGGCCGCCCGCGCGGGCGCCGCGCTGAGCGAGGCACGCGCGGGCGACGGGGCCCGGATGGCCGAGCTGGTTCAGATGCTCACGCCCATGCTCTGGCACATCGCCAGGGCAGCCGGCATCGATCATCAGAGCGCCGAGGACGCGGTCCAGCACACCTGGCTCAAGCTGCTGGAACACCTCGACGATCTGGACCGACCCGAGGCCGTGGTCGGCTGGCTGGCGACGACGGTACGCCGGGAATCCTGGCGGGTCTCCAGCGCGGCGCGGCGTACCCTCGTCAGCGACGAAACGGCGGAGTTCGAGGACCCGCGGGCGGCGCTGGCCCGGTGCGCGCCACCGGACCCCGGCGAGGGGTTGCTGACCTGCGAACGGGACGACGCGCTGTGGCGGCACGTCCGCGCACTCAGCCCCCGCTGTCAGGCCCTGCTCCGGGCGGTCTGCCTGGCCGAACGACCCGACTATGCCGCGATCGGGGCCGCCCTCGGCATGCCGATCGGATCCATCGGCCCGACCCGCGGCCGCTGCCTGGCCACCCTGCGAGCCGCCTTGCTCGCCGACCCCTCCTGGAGCGAGCGATGAGCGAGGACTTCGGCATCGTGGACGAGCTGGCCGACCTCGACGAGTTCGATGAGGAGATCCTGCGTGCCGTGCGGGACGTCGCGCAGCGCCGCGACCCGATGCCGGCCGGGATGGTCGAGCGCATCCAGTTCGAGATGACGCTGGCCGCCCTGCGCGCCGAGATCGCCGAACTGCAGGCGGGCACCCCGGCGGAGATCCGGACCGGAGCGGGCGCGCTGACCGACACGGTGACATTCCGGGGCACCGCGGTCAGCCTGATGGTGCGCACTCGCTCCGACCAGGGGGCCGGCACCGATCCGGCCACCGTCGACCTGGAGTGCTGGGTCAGCGAGGCTCATGCGCGGATCGAGCTGTGGGGTCCCGGCGGGCCGCGCTCCGGCGTGGCCGATCAGCACGGCCGCCTGGAGTTCCTGGCGGTCCGGCGGGGGCCGGTCCGGTTCGTCGTGCATCCCGTCCAGGGCGTCCCGGTCGCGACCCCGGCGGTCGAGCTGTGAACCCGGCGGCGCCCGACCCGGGGCGACGCTGAGGTCCGCCGTGGCCGCAGGGACCGTGGCCGAGGTCACCGAGCTGCTGGAGAGCGCCCGCGCGGCATTCGCCCAGTACCGCATCGACGAGGGCGCGGCCCGCCTGGCCACGACGTACGACGCCCTGCGCGCCACCCCCGATCCCCCACCCGAGCTGCCGCTGCGGATCCGGCTCACGGCGAGCTGGCTCACCTTCGACCGGCAGGGTCTGGCCGCCGCCGATCGGGAGCTGCTCGCGTTGCGCACCGACGCGACCGCGGCGCACCTGCCCGGCGTGGTCGCGGCCTGTGACGTGCAACGGGCCCTGCTGCTGGCGCGGTGCGGCGACGTGACCGCGGCGTTGGTGGCGATGCGGGCGGCCGAGGAGAACCGGCACGCCCTCGGCGCCGCCGAACAGGTGCGGCTGCTGGTCAACCGAGGCACGTTGGCCTACCACGCGTTGGCGCTCGACGACGGCATCGCGGACCTACGGGCGGCGGCGGACGCCTCGGTCGGCGACGGGATGGCCGCCCTGCGGTTCAGCGCACTGCACAACCTCGGCTGCGCCGAGTTCGTCCGGGGTGACCTGCCGGCCGCGTTGTGCCTGCTCGACGAGGCGGCCAGCCTCGATGTGGCGATGAACCGGGGGGTCAGTCACCTCGACCGGGCCCGAGTGCTGGTCGAGGCCGGCCTGGTCCGCGACGCCGCCCGGGCCCTGCGGGACGCCTCGGCCGCCTTCGCCGAGAGCGGGCACAGCCGTGAGGTCGCCGAGATCGAGGTCGACCTCGCCCGCTGCGAACTGTTGCTCGGCGATGCGACCGGCGCGGCCGCGCGGGCGGGCCGGGTGGCGGCGACGTTCCGAGATCGTGGCGAGCCGTATTGGGCGGATCGGGCCGCGCTGATCGAACTCGCCGCCGGGCGGCTGGCCGCCCCGGCAGCCGAGGCGACCGGGGGCCGCCAGGTCTCGGAGCGGATCGGGCGGGCCGAGCGACTGCTCGCCGCCGCGACCACCCGTCGAGATCTGGCCACGGCCGGCCTGGCCCGGCTCGAATTCGCCGAGGCGCTGTGCGATCGCGGTCGTGCGCCGGACCTCGCGGCGGCCGCGCCGGTGCTGGACGCGGCGCGGGGCTTGTCCCGATCTCCGTACGTCGCCGCGCGGCTCGGCTACGCCCACGCCAGGACGCGTCTCGACCTCGCCGCGGGTCGGCCACGGTCGGCGACCGCCCGGCTGGCCCGGGCGGCCCAGGACCTCGCGGGAGCGCAACGACGCACCGCGGGGCTCGATGCCCGCAGCGCCTTGGCGGTGCACGCCCAGCGCCTGGCCGACCTCGACGTCGGGCTGGCGGTCCAGCGGCGCGACCCGGTGGCGGTGCTGTATCGCGTCGAGCGGTGGCGCCGGGCGGTCGCGCCGTTGACCCCGGTGCGGCCGTCCGCACACCCGGACGAGGCGCTGCTGCTGAGTCGGCTGCGTTATGCGCGGGAGGCCCTCGCGCAGGCGTCGCCGCCGCGGGCGGCCGACCTGCGCGCCGAGGTCCGCCGGCTGGAGCGGGCCACCTCGGCGTATCGCTGGCGCGCCCGCACGATCGCCCCCGGGCACGCCGTCGAGGAGCCCACCTATGCCCACGTGCGGGACGCGGTGACCGTCGCCGGGCAGCGGGGCACGGCGGTGCTCGCCCTGGTCGTCATCGGCGGCCGGGTCTTCGCGGTCGTGGTCCCGCCCGCCGGGAGAGCGCAGCTGCTGGAGCTCGGCGAGGCGGCCGCGCTGCGCCTGGCGGCCCGTCGAGTGAGTCGCGACGCCGACGCGGCCGCGCGCGGCGAGACCGACCCCCGCCTGGGGCCGTTGATCGCGGCCGCCGTGCGCGACTCCGTCGCCGTGCTGGACGAGTTGCTGCGCCCGGCACTGCGGCTGGTCGGCGCCGTCCCGGCCGTCGTCCTGGCGGGCGAGTTGTTCGGCGCCATCGCCTGGGGGCTGCTGCCCAGCCGGCGCGGCCTGCCCACCACCTTGGCCCCGTCCCTGCTCGCGTGGGCGGCGCTGGCCGGCGCCCGAGAGAGCGTGGCGCCGCGCCGACCGCCCGTCGAGGTGGTCCTGCCGGCCGGCGGGGACAGGCGGCTCGACCCGCCGGCCGACATGCTGGGGGGCGCCGCCGTGACCGTGCTGGCGCTGCAAGGTCCGGGCGTACCGCACGGCCCGGCCGAGGCGGCCGGGGTGCTGGCCGCCTGGGCCGCGGCCCGCGATCCGGCGGCCGATGACGCCACCTGCCGCGTCGCGCGGGTGGACGATCCCCCGGGGGGATCGTCTCGGGAGGCCCCCTGTGCCTCCCGAGACGACCTGCTCTGCGCGCTGGCGAGCGCCGACGTCGTGCATGTCGCCGCCCATGGCGACCACCAGCCGGAAAGCCCCCTCTTCAGCTCCCTCCGGATGGCGGACGGCCTGGTGTTCGCCCACGAACTCGAACCGAACCCCCCGTCGGCCTCGCTCGTCGTCCTGTCGGCCTGCGAGGCCGGACGGGGCACCGCCCGGCCGGGCGAGGAGGCCCTGGGTTGGCCGTCGGCCCTGCTCGCCCTCGGCGTACGCACCGTCATCGCCCCGCTGGTGGCGGTGCGCGACGACGAGGCGTGCGCCGTCATGACTGACCTGCATCGACACCTGGCCGCAGGACTGCCCGCGGACGCGGCGCTGGCGGCGGCGGCCGGCCCGACGGGCACGCCGTTCGTGTGCTTCGGTGCGCCCTGGGCTGGTGTCGATCCACCCCTACAGAGCGCCGAGGCGCCCGCCTGATACCGGCGCGGGCCACTTTTTTCGGGCCGGCGTCGCGACGGCCCGGCGACGCGCCGACGCCGAGCCGTCGCCGCGCCGACGCAGCGCCCCGACCATAAGTCCAAATTATGGAATCCAGTTGTTCACCTTTTATTTCGGGTCCTACCGTGGAGAAGCCGTCCGCCCCGGGCCTCAGCCCGCGGCGGCCTCCCCCACTCGCTCCCACTCGCTCCCACTCGACCCCGGAGAACTCCTGTGATCCTCACCGGACTGCTGCTCGGCGCCCTGCTCGGCTTCGTCCTGCAACGCGGCCGGTTCTGCGTGACCGGCGCCTTCCGCGACGTCTTCCTCACCCGCAACACCCTGTGGCTGACCGCCTTCCTCGTGGTGATCGCGATCCAGGCGATCGGACTGGCCGTCCTGACCGCCACCGGGGTGATCGCCCCGAAGGTGACGCCGCTGCCGCTGCTGGGCGTCGTCGTGGGCGGACTCATCTTCGGCTACGCGATCGTGATGGCCGGTGGCTGCGCGACCGGGACGTACTACCGCAGCGGCGAGGGCCTGGTCGGCAGCTGGCTGGCGCTGATCGGCTATGCCGGGACCGCGGCGGCGATGAAGTACGGGGTGCTGAAGCCCCTCAACGACGGCCTGCGCGGCCTCACGGTCCCGGCGACCACGATCCACGGCACCCTGGGCATCGCCGCCTGGCCCCTGCTCGTCACGCTGGTGGTCGGCGTGGCCCTGGCGGTCCGCCATCACCTGCGCAAGCCGCGGACCGTGCTGGCCACCCTGCCCCCGCGCCGGACCGGCCTGGCTCACCTGCTCCTCGAACGCCGCTGGCACCCCTTCGCCACGGCCGTCGTCATCGGCGTCATCGCGATTGCGGCATGGCCGCTGTCGACCTGGGCCGGCCGCAATGGCGGCCTCGGGATCACGACGCCGAGCGCCAACCTGGTCTCCTATCTGGGCACGGCGCAGCCGCGCTATCTCGACTGGGGCGTCATGCTCGTGCTCGGCCTCCTGGTCGGCTCGTTCGTTGCCGCCAAGTCCTCCGGCGAGTTCCGGGTGCGGGTGCCCGATGCGACGATCGCCGTGCGATCCACCATGGGTGGGGTGCTCATGGGCGTCGGCGCATCGCTGGCCGGCGGCTGCACCATCGGCAACGCGATGGTCGAGACGGCGCAGTTCACCTGGCAGGGCTGGATCAGCTTCGCGGCCTTCCTGGTCGGCACCGGTGCCGCGACCCGGGTCTACATCGCCGGGCACCGCCGGGCGGGCACGGGCGCCGACAGCGGTATCCCGGCCCCGGTCGCCGACGCCGACGGTACGCCGCAGCGGCGTGCCGTGCTCACCAAGATCTGATCCACCCATCCGAGGGACTCAACCCACCGCAAGGAGGCGCCGCCATGGCGACATACACCCTGGACACCGCGGGCGAGGTCTGCCCGTTCCCGCTGGTCGAGGCCAAGCATGCGATGGCCGAGCTGAGCAGCGGCGACGAACTGGTGATCGACTTCGACTGCACGCAGGCCACCGAGGCCATCCCCGCCTGGGCGGCTACCGAGGGTTACCCGGTCAGCCACTTCGACCGGACCGGCGACGCGAGCTGGACCATCACCGTCCGCAAGCCCTGACCGAACCATGCGCGGTCCGCATGCGGCAAGGGGTCCTGCGCGCGACCTCAGCCGCGGTCGATCGTGTCCTTGACCTCGGCGATGCGGGACAGCAGGCCGTTGACGAAGCTCGGCGATTCGTCCGTGGACAGGGCGGTGGCCAGCTCGACGGCCTGCTGCGTGGCGACCGCGTCCGGAACGTCGTCGTTGAACAGGATCTCCCAGGTCCCGACGAGCAACAGGGCGCGGTCGACCGCGGGCATCCGCTCCACCGACCAGCCCTGGCTGTAGGTGCCCAGGGCTTCGTCGATGGTGCGCCAGTGCTGCACGACACCCCGGACGATCTGCACCGTGTAGTCCCGCAACGGCGCCTCGGTCACCGGCGCCGCCAGGCGCTCGGTGAGCAACCGGTCGGCGTTCAGGCCGCGCTGATCGGCCTCGAACAGCAGGTCGAGGGCGGCCCGGCGGGCCTTGGTGCGCGAGCCGGTCAGCGGCGCCCGCTCCCCGCCACGGCGGCCGGCCCGCTGCCGATCGGCGTCGTCCCGCCCGGGGCTACCGGACGGCGCCTCGCGAGCAGGCGCCTCGCGAGCAGGCGTTTCGCCCACCCCTGCGTCGCCCACCGGTCCATCGCCGGTGGGCGGGTTCGCAGACATCAGTTGACGCGGCCGAGATAGCTGCCGTCGCGGGTGTCGACCTTGACCTTGGTGCCCTGCTCCAGGAAGAGCGGGACGGCGATCTCGGCACCGGTCTCCAGGGTCGCGGGCTTGGTGCCACCGGTGGCCCGGTCGCCCTGGACGCCGGGCTCGGTGTAGGTGATGACCAATTCGACCGACGCGGGCAGTTCGACGAAGAGCGGCGCGCCATCGTGGGTGGCCACGATCGCCTCCTGGTTCTCCAGCAGGAACTTCTCGGCCTCGCCGACGACAGCGTTGCTGACGTGTAGCTGGTCGTAGGTCTTGCCGTCCATGAAGACGAAGTCGTCGCCGTCCTTGTAGAGATATTGCATCGTCCGCTTGTCGACGTTGCTCGTCTCGACCTTGGTGCCGGCGTTGAACGTCTTGTCGACGACCTTGCCCGAGAGCACATTCTTCAGCTTGGTGCGCACGAAGGCGCCACCCTTGCCGGGCTTGACGTGCTGGAACTCCACCACGGTCCACAACTGGCCGTCGATATTGAGCACCAAGCCGTTCTTGAGGTCATTCGTCGTCGCCACGGGGGTTCTTTCTGCTGGAGTCGTCGGATCACCGGCGAGTCTACCGGGCGCCCTCGGGGCCTCCCGCGGCCATGACGACGCGCCGCATCGCGTAGGGTCGGGATATCCCGCCCGCTCGTCCGCCGGGCCGGCGCCTGCGTGGTGCGGCCGGGCCGTCAGGAGCCGCTCATGTCCCGCCCGCGCCGCCACCGCTCGGCGCGGCCGGGGCTGACCAGGGCGAGGACCGTCACGAGGACCGTCACGATGACCGGAACCATGACCCTCACTGTGGCTGTGACCGTCGTGGCTGCGCTGGCCGGGTGCTCACCGGCGGAATCACCTCCGCCGACGAGCCCGCCGGTGAGCACCGCGCCCGACGTACCGACCGGCCCCTCCCCCACGACCGCCGGCAAGGCACCGATCCTGGTCAACGCGGTCGAACCGGCTCGCGCGCTGCTCCCCGCGAGCATCCCCGACGAATACGGCCGCCGCATCGGCGCGCTCATCTATCGGGGGCTGCTGCGCTACGACGCCAAGGGTCGGCTGGTCTCCGAGGTCGCCGAGGACGTCACCCAGGAGAGTCCGCTGCTCTACCGGGTCAAGCTGCGCAAGGACTGGTCCTTCGGCAACGGCGAACTGGTCACCGCGGCCTCCTTCGTCGACGCCTGGAACTATGCGGCCTCCCCCGCCTGCGGCCAGCTGTACGCCGACGCGTTCGCCCCCATCGCGGGCTACCGCAGCCTGCGTGGGCTGCCCGAGCCGACCCCGCCCCCCGAGGCCACCAGGACCACGACGAGCGCGCCCACCCCGACTCGGCCCGGCAGCGCCGCCGGCGCCCCCAGCGGCACGGCCAGCAGCACCACGCCCCCGGCGACGAGCGCGGTCGGGACCGAACCGAGCAACGCGGCGGGCGCCGGCGCCTGCCCGGCCGCGGCCCGAGGGACCCTGACCGGGCTGCAGGTGGTCGACGACCTGGAGTTCACGATCCGGCTGGCGTTGCCGGACGCTACGTTCCGGGACCGACTCGCCTCGTTGCCCTATGTGCCGCTGCCCCGCGTCGCCCTGACCGACCCGGTCTCGTTTGCGACCGCCCCGGTCGGCAACGGCCCCTACCAGCTGGCCGGGGGATGGTTCGCCGGCAAGGAGATCCGGCTGATCCCGAATCCCTCCTACCTGGGCGGTGACCCGGCCCACAACGGCGGGGTGACCTTCCGCTTCTTCCCGGACCCCGCGATGACCTATCCGGCCCTGCGCGAGGGGCAGCTGGAGATGCTCGACGAGATGCCGATCACGGCGCTGCACCGGTTCAAGGCCGACCTGGGATTCCGGGCCCTGAACCAGCCGATCGGGGCCACCTCCTCCCTGGTCTTCCCGGTGCACCGGAGCGAGTGGACGACCCCCGAGGGACTGCTGCTCCGCCGCGCCATCTCCCGCTCGATCGACCGCAAGGCGTTGGCGGACGGGCTCTACGCCGGCACCCGGACCCCCGCCACCGACCTCGTCACGCCGGGGGTGGCGGGCTACGCCCCCGACCTGTGCGGCGATGACTGCCGCTACGATCCCGCCGCCGCCGCGGGGCTGCTCCCCGACAAGGCGGCGGTGCCGCCGCTGCAGATCGCCTACGACCCGGAGGTGGGCGGCCTGCCCGCCGTCGAGGCGTTGTGCACCGCCGTGACGGACGCGCTGGGGATCAGCTGCGAACCGCTGGCCGTGCCCCGCGATCCGGCGACCGGCACCACGCTGGAGATGCTCGCGGCGCGCCACGAGGTCACGGTGCCGATGCTGTCCGTACGGCGGATGGCGCGGCCGGACATCAGTGGCTTCCTCGTCCCGCGATTCCTGGCGGGCAGCAACGCCAACCCGAGCGGCTACGCCGGCGCCACGGCGCAGGCCCTGTTCGTCACGGCGGCGGCTACGACGGATGCGGACACCCGCACGAATCTGTATCGGGACGCGCAGAAACTGATCCTCGCCGACCTCCCGGAGATTCCGCTCTGGTATGTCAATGCCACCACCGGCGCCGGAGTCGGGATGCAGCAGGTGCGCATCGACGCGTTCGGGGTGCCGATCTACACCGAGCTCAACCGCAGCTGAGCGCGGCCCACCGGCTCACTTCACCTCGCGGCGCAGCGTCAGCACGGTGCCGGCCACCAGCGGCAGGATCACCCAGAACGCGAACGCGGCGCTGCCGTGCTGCCACACCTCGGCCCCGGCGTCCGGGACCGTGAGCGCCTGCGAGATGGCGCTGGGATCCACCCATTGCAGCACCGGACGCGCCTTGTCCCAGGCGCTCAAGGGGGCGACGATCATCGGGATCAGGTAGTAGAGCACGATCGCGACCGCGCTGTTGCCCAGGACGAGTCCGAACGCCAGGCCCATCAGGGTGAAGACGACGAACGTGCCGAGCAGCCCGGCGAATTCCCGGCCGGACACCGACCAGGTCACCGGCCCGCCGTGTACCGCGCCGGCGATCACCAATCCGACCGCGGTGGCCGCGGCGACGACCACCAGCACGGCGGCCGTGACCAGCAGCGCGGCCAGCGACTTGGCCACCAGCACGCGCAGCCGCCGGGGTTCCAGGCTGAAGGTGACCAGGGCGGTCCGCTGGCTCCACTCGGCCGTCATGGTCAGGATGCCGACGACCGGCAGCAACATGCCGACCGGGATCGTGGCCATGGTGAAGTACGCCGAGAACGTGCGTGGTTGGCTCTCCCCCCAGATCAAAAGCGCGGCCAGGATCAGCACGGCGAGCGCGGCGATGACGATCAACAGCCAGCGCCCGGAGCGGGTGTCGACCATCTTGCGCACCTCGACGCCGAGCAGTCGCCCGAACGGCACGCCACGGATCGGACCGTCCGGACCGGCCGGACCATCCGGACCCGGGGCCCCGACGCTGCTCATGCCGCACGTCCTTCCCGGGAGGTGTCCGCCGTGAGCTGGAGGAAGACGTCCTCCAGGGTGCCCGCCTGCGCCGACCGCAGCTCCGCCAGAGCCACCCCCGCCTGCAGGGCCAGCCGGCCGACCGTGGCCGGGTCGGCGTCCACGACCAGGGCCCCGTCGCCGCCGTCCCGCGGGGGGCTGCCGGCCGACGCGAGCGCCTGCTCCAGCCGGGGCCGGTCGGCGGGGTCGGCGACCCGCACCGCGGTCCCCCGGCCGCCGAGCAGCTCGTGCTTGGCACCCTGCGCGACGATCCGGCCGTTGCCGATGACCAGCAGGTCGTCGGCGACCTGCTCGATCTCGGAGAGCAGATGCGAGGACAGCAGGACCGCCCCGCCCTGGTCGGCGAATTGCCGCAGGAGGTCGCGCATCCACCGGATGCCCCCGGGGTCGAGCCCGTTGACCGGCTCGTCGAGAATCAGCACCTTGGGGTCGCCGAGCAACGCGTGCGCGATCCCCAACCGCTGCCGCATGCCCAGGGAGTAGGCCCCGACCCGGCGCTTCGCCTCGGCGTCGGTGAGCCCCACCAGCCGCTGCATCTGCCGGGCTCGTGCCGCGCCCACGCCCAGCATCGCCGCGCCCAGCGCGAGCACCTCGGTGCCGGTGCGGCCGGCGTGCTGGGCGGAGGCGTCCAGCAGGACGCCGACCTGGAGTCCGGGATTGGGCAGGTCCGCGTAGCGCCGACCGAGCACGGTGGCGGTGCCCCCGGTGGCCGGCGAAAGCCCGACCAGGCACCGCATGGCGGTGGACTTGCCGGCGCCATTGGGCCCGAGGAAGCCCACCACCCGACCGGGCGGCACCGTGAACGTCACGTCGTCCACGGCGCGGACGGCGCCGTAGTGCTTGCTGAGGTGCTGGACATCGATCATGGATCCAGCCTGTGGCATCCCAGGGCACGGGCGCATCGGGCGGCGGGCTGATTCACCCGGCCCCCTCAGGCTGGAGTCGCGAAGGCAGCACCCCTACCAAAGTCGGGACCGGACCCGACGTACGGACCAGGCCCGGCGTGTCGAGGTCAGGCCAGCGGCGGTGTCCGGCGCGCTGGGCGCCACCTACCCTGAACGCATGGCCGGGACCGCTGTCGACGCGCCGCCGCTGCGCTGGTGGTCGCAGGCTTGGCGGTATGCAGCGGCGGTGTTCCTGTCGCTGATGGCCGTGGGGGTCGTGCTGGAAACCACCCCCAGTTATGCAGCCAACGTGCACGGCCTGGCCCCCGTCGACCTGCTCCTGGGCCTGCTTTCCCTGGTGCTGGTCGGGTTCCGGCGGCGCTGGCCGGTGGCCGTGGCGCTGTTGCTGACCCTCGCCTCGGCGGTGGCGATGAGCGTTGCCGGGCCGTGGGCCCTGGCGACCGTTTCGCTGGCCACGCACCGGCGGTGGGGGCCGATGCTCACGCTGGCGGCAGCCACGATGGTGGCCGAACAGGTGATAGCCACCCTGTATCCGGACCCGACCGGACCGCCGTGGCAGGGCATGCTCATCGGGCTGTTGGGCACGAGCGTGCTCCTGGCCGTGGGGGCCTATACCGGGGCGCGCCGGGAACTGCTGGCCAGCCTGCGGGAGCGGGCGGCGACGGCCGAGCGGGAGCAGAGCGCCCGGGTGGCCCAGGCGCGCACGGCGGAGCGGGCGGCCATCGCTCGCGAGATGCACGACGTCCTCGCCCACCGAATCTCCCTACTGGCCATGCATGCCGGGGCGCTGGCCTACCGCGAGGACCTGACCGCGGAACAGACCCGAGCCACCGCCGAGACGATTCAGGCCACTGCGCACGCGGCCCTCTCCGATCTGCGCGGGGTCCTCGGCGTGCTCCGCTCGGGGACGGCGCTGAACCCCACTGGCCTGCCGGAACGGCCGCAACCGACGCTCGCCGACCTGGACGACCTGGTCGGCGAGCTGCGCGCGGCGGGCGCGCTGGTCGAGATCGTCGACGCCCGACCCGTCGACGTCGATCCCCCGACGCCGGTGGCCCGGCACGCCTATCGGATCCTGCAGGAATGCTGCACCAACGCCCGCAAACACGCCCCGGGCTCACCGATCACGATCACGTTGGCTGGTCGGCCCGGTGCGGAACTGCTGCTGGAGGTTTCCAATCCCGCGCCGCCGCACGCCGCACCGATCGTCCCCGGAGCCCGGCTGGGTCTGATCGGTCTGGCTGAACGCGCCGAGCTGGTCGGGGGCCGGTTGGAGCATGACCACACCCGGGATGACCGGTTCCGGGTCCGCGCCGCCCTGCCCTGGCCGATCGAGGAGACCCCATGACGATGCCCCCGCCGCAGGACCACGAGGCCGCCCCGACCCGCCTGGTCCTCGTGGACGACGACGCCCTGGTGCGGGCGGGCCTGCGGCTGATCCTGGGGGGCAGTCCCGACCTGGAGGTCGTCGGCGAGGCGGCCGACGGGGCCGCAGGCCTCGCCGAAATCGAACGGACCCGCCCGGACATCGTGCTGATGGATGTGCGGATGCCCCGCATGGACGGGCTGACGGCCACCCGGACGCTGCTCGCCCACGCCGGCGCCCCCAAGGTGATCGTGCTGACCACCTTCGACGCCGACGAACTGGTCCTGGGCGCGCTGGTCGCCGGCGCCAGCGGGTTCCTGCTCAAGGACACCCACCCGGCGGACATGGTGGCCGCGATCCGGGCGGTACGCCGCGGCGAGCACACCCTCTCGCCCTCGATCATGTCCCAGGTGATCGCGACCGCCACCGCCACGGCGACCGGCCACGACGCAGCGGCGGCGCGCCGCGATGCGGCGCTGGCCCGGCTTGCCACGCTCACCGACCGGGAACGGGAGGTGGCCCTGGCCGTGGGCCGGGGACTGTCCAACGCCGAGATCGCCGGCACGCTGTTCATGAGCGTGGCCACCGTGAAGGGGCACGTCAGCCACGTGTTCGAGAAGCTGGACGCGCAAAACCGGGTGCAGATCGCGCTGACCGTGCACGACGCCGGCCTGGCGTGACCCCGCCTGATCAGCCGCCGGGGCAGGCCCGGCGGATGAAGTCGCGGATCCCGGCGGACTCCTGGGCCCGACCGGCCGCGTCCAGATAGGGCATGTGCCCGGTGTCGAACCAGGCGTGCTCGATCCGAGCGTAGGCCGCGTCGTCCACCCGCAGGTGGGCGACCATGTCCTGGCCCGCGTGATACGGCGTGGCCAGGTCGTAGCGGCCGTATTCGATCCGCACCCGCAGGTGGGGGTTGGCCCGCAGCAGCCGTTCCAGCCGGTCCGTCACCGCGATGGGCCGTCCCTCGAACTCGGCGTACGACCAGTGTTCCGCCGCCGCCGCGAACACCGCGTACGGCAGGTCCAGGTCGGAGCCGAGCTCGCCCCGCAGGTAGTGGTGGATGGCGGCGGCGTACGGTCCCTCCAGCGCATCCATGGACGGGTCGGCATCGGGAAGCTCGGCCAGCCGCGAGCGCGCCGGCCCGGTGAACCGGCCGTCGATCCGCCCGACGACCAGGCCCCGATCCCGCAGCAGTTCGGCGCAGTACCGTTCGTGCTCGATGCGCAGGTCGGCGCGATCGACGTAGTCCGGCGACAGGCCCGTCAGCCGGGCCAGCTCGGCGACGACCTCGGCGCGCCGGTCGGGCGCGAGCCGCCGCCCGGCCCGCAGCGCGGCCGCGTACGGCCCGTCCGCGAAGGACTCGGCGGCCCGCAGCACTTGCGGCAGCGTTCCCGGGGCGCCGACGCCGTGGTAGTGCGCGATCGCGGCGTACGTGGGCAGGAAGTGCACGCACGCCTCGTCCCAGCGCGAGTAGTCGAAGTCCTGGCTGGCGAAGTCGAGCACCGTGGACACCAGGATCAGCCCGTTCAGCGCGAGTCGGTGCTCGCTGGCGAGGCGTTCGGCCACGGCGACCGCCCGGACCGTGCCGTAGGACTCCCCGAGCAGGAATTTCGGCGACATCCACCGGTCCTCGCGGGTGCACCAGAGCCGGATCAGCTCGGCCACCTGCTCGACGTCCTTGCCGAAGCCCAGGTAGTCCCCCGGCTTGCCACCCTCGACCGCTCGGGACTGCCCGGTCGCCATCGGGTCGATGAAGACCAGGTCGGCGGCGCGCAGCAGGGTGTCGGGGTTGTCCACGAGCGCGTACGGCGGCGGCAGGGTCGCGCCCGGCGCACCGACCTCGACGCAGCGAGGTCCGGCCAGGCCCAGATGCAGCCAGATCGAGGCCGATCCCGGGCCCCCGTTGAAGGCGAACAGCAGCGGGCGGCTGCGCGGATCGGCGCCGTCCAGCGTGTACGCCGTGACCGCGAGCTGGGCCCGCGCCGACCAGCCCCGGAACACCTCGGCGCGCAGTTCTTCCTCGCGCAGCACGATCCGGCCGGTGCGGGCCGTGTAGGCGAGCTCACCGTCGGGCGTGGCCAGCGTGTGCCGGGTGGTGACCAGCCGGTCCGCCGGCTCGGGTCGGTCGGTGCTGCGGGACTCGCTGGGCTCGGGCATGCCCGCAGGTTAACGCGCCGTCGCCGCCGCGCCCCCGCTCAGGGGCACACGGCGTCGTACGCGGCCCGCAGCAGCTCCTCGCTCGGGGCCGCCAGCCGGCCCGGGTGGCCGATGCCGTCGAGGACGACGAACCGCAGGGTCGCCCCGCGGGTCTTCTTGTCCCGGGTCATCGCGGCGAGGAGGGCGTCGAAGCGGCCGGGTTCGTACGTCGTGGGCAGCCCGAGCGCGCCGATCACGCTGCGGTGCCGCGCCACGTCGGCGGCGTCCAGCCGACCGGCGAGGTGGGCCAGCTCGGCGGCGTAGATCATCCCTACGGCCACCGCGTCGCCGTGCCGCCAGGAGTATTGCTCCACCTGCTCGATGGCGTGGCCGAAGGTGTGCCCGTAGTTGAGGATCTCCCGCAGCGCGGACTCCTTCAGGTCGGCGGTGACCACCTCGGCCTTGACGGCGATCTTGCGGCGCACCAGCTCGGGCAGTACGGCGCCGGTGACGTCGAGTGCCGCGACCGGGTCGGCCTGCACCAGGTCGAGGATGGCGGGGTCGGCGATGAAGCCGCCCTTGACGACCTCGGCCATCCCCGCGGCCAGGTCGGCGCGCGGCAGGCTGATGAGGTGGTCGAGGTCCACGAGCACACCGGCGGGCGGGTGGAAGGCGCCGACCAGGTTCTTGCCCTCGGCCGTGTTGATGCCGGTCTTGCCGCCGACCGCCGCGTCGACCATCCCCAGCAGCGTCGTCGGCACGTGCACCACGCGCACTCCGCGCAGCCACGTCGCCGCGACGAAGCCGCCGAGGTCGGTGACGGAGCCACCGCCCACCGCGACGACGGCGTCGGTGCGGGTGAACGCGGCGCGCCCGAGGACCCCCCACAGCTGCGCGCAGACGTCCGCGGTCTTGGCCGCCTCGGCGTCGGGCAGGTCGACCAGGTGCACCTCGTAGCCGGCCGCGGCCAGCGTCATCCGGGCCTCGTCACCCGGGTGGGTGAGGCAGGCCGGGCGCAGCACCAGCACCCGGCGGACCGTCTCCCCCAGCAGGGTCAGGAGCCGGCCCATCAGGCCTGAGCCGATGAGCACGTCGTACCCGTCGGCGCCGCCCACCCGGATCGTGTCCACGGTGGTCATCCTGCGTCCCTGCGCGCCAAGCCGAGCGCGTCGGCGATCTTCTCGGCGACCTCCCGAGCGGTCAGGTCGCTGGTGTCGATCCGCACCGTGGCGAGGCGTTCGTAGATCGGGCGGCGCGCCTGCATGAGCTGCAGCCAGGCGCTGCGCGGGTTGAGCGCGAGCAGGGGTCGCGGCTGGTCCAGACCGGTGCGCCGGACCGCCTCCCGCAGACCCACGTCGAGGAAGACCACCGGGTGACCGGCGAGCGCGGCCTGGGTGTCGGCGGCCAGGATGGCGCCACCACCGAGCGCCAACACCCCCTCGAACGAGGCCAGCGCGTCGGCGACCACCTCGCGCTCCACCGCCCGGAAGTGCTCCTCGCCCCGTTCGACGAAGAGGTCCGAGATCGCCATCGCCTCGCGGCTCTCGATCAGCGCGTCGGTGTCGGCGGCCGGGGCCTGCAGCAGCTGCGCCAGCTCGGCTGCGACGGTCGACTTCCCCGCCCCCGGCGGGCCCATCAGCACGACGATCGGACCCCCGACGCCCCCACCGCTCACCACGACCGCATCCCGTCCGGGATACCGGCCAGATACGACTCATAGGCCGCCCGGGTCTGCGCCACCGAGTCCCCGCCGAACTTCTCCAGCACCGCATCGGCCAGCACCAGCGCCACCATCGCCTCGGCGATCACGCCCGCGGCGGGCACCGCGCAGGTATCGGAGCGCTGGTGAATGGCCGTGGCCGGCTCCGACCCCGTGACGTCGACGGTGGCCAAGGCGCGCGGAACGGTGCTGATCGGCTTCATCGCGGCGCGGACCCGCAGCACCTCGCCGGTGCTCATCCCGCCCTCGGTGCCGCCCGCGCGACCGCTCTGCCGGCGGATCGTGCCACGGGTGTCGCGGGCCATCTCGTCGTGCGCGGCGCTGCCGCGCCGGGCCGCGCTGCGGAATCCGTCGCCCAGCTCGACCCCCTTGATGGCCTGGATGCCCATCAGGGCGGCGGCGAGCCGGGCGTCGAGGCGCCGGTCCCAGTGCACATGGCTGCCCAGCCCGGGCGGGCACCCGTAGGCGAGCACCTCCACGACCCCGCCGAGCGTGTCGCCGTCGGCCCGGGCGGCGTCGATCTGCGCCACCATCGCGGCGGAGGCCGCCGCGTCGAAGGCCCGGACCGGGTCGGCGTCGAGGGCCGGTACGTCGTCCGGGGTGGGCAACGGGGCGTCGTCCGGCGCCCCGGCCGCGCCGATCGCGACCGTGTGGGCCAGCAGGGTGATGCCGCAGGCCTGCGCGAGGAAGGCGGCGGCGATCGCGCCGAGCGCCACCCGAGCCGCCGTCTCCCGCGCAGAGGCCCGCTCCAGGACCGGTCGGGCGTCGGTGAAACCGTATTTCTGCATGCCGACCAGGTCCGCGTGGCCGGGCCGGGGCCGCGTCAGCGGTCGGTTGCGCGCGATCTCCTGGGGGGCGTTGATGTCGTCGGCGGCGTCGAGATCGGCGGCGGCGACCGGATCGGGATTCATCACCGTGACCCACTTCGGCCACTCGCTGTTGCCGATCTCCAGGGCGATCGGCGAGCCGATCGTGCGCCCGTGCCGGATCCCGCCGAGGATCTCGAGGGCGTCCTGCTCGAACTTCTGGCGCGCGCCCCGCCCATAGCCGAGTCGGCGCCGCGCCAGCGCGGCGGCGATGTCGCCGCTGCTCACCTCGATTCCCGCGGGCAAGCCCTCGATCACGGCCACCAGCGAGGGGCCGTGCGATTCACCGGCCGTCAGCCACCGCACCATGCCCGCCATGCTGCCAGAGGACCGCATGGCGGACGGTGTCGGGCTCACCAGGCGAACAGTCCGGAGCCAGGGCCTCAGCGCAGCAGGCGCAGGCCGGTGGCCGCCTCCAGGGCGGCCCGCATGGCCGCCACGGGCGGAGGGGCCTGGGTCATCAGCCAGACCTGCTCGGCGGCCTGGTGCAGCAGCATGTCGAGGCCGGAGAGCACCCGGGCCCCACCGGCCAGGGCCCACGTCGCCAGCGGCGTAGGCCAGCCCCCGTAGGCGACGTCCAGCACCAGCGCGTCGGGGCCTGGCGGCCGGGCCCCACCCGGCGTCAGCCCCAGGTCCGTGCCGGTGGGCAGGGTGCTGATGAGCAGCGCGAAGTCGGCCGCATAGGCGCCCAACCCGGCCAGCGGCAGCTCCCGCACGGCCAAGCCGGCCCGCCGGGCCACGGCCACCGTCTCCGGCCGTGCCCCGGCCCGGACCGCCAGGCTGACCGCCGGCACGCCCAGTTCCGCCAGCGCGGCGCAGGCAGACCGGGCGGTGGCTCCCGACCCCAGCACGAGCGCCTCGCCGGTCATCGGGGCGCCGGCCTCCCGAAGCGCCCGCATCAGCCCGTAGGCGTCGGTGCTGTCGGCGTACCAGCGCTTGCCCCGGCGCACCAGCGTGTTCGCGGCGCCGACCAGCCGGGCCCGGTCCGCGACGTCATCCGCCACCGCGAGGGCCGGCTCCTTGTTGGGCATCGTCAGGGACAGGCCCACCCACTCCGGACCGAGGTCGGCCAGGACGTCGGCGACGCTGGGTTCCCCGGGTCCGCCGGCCGCGATCCGGTCGTACCGCCAGCCGGTCAGTCCGAGCGCGGCATAGGCCGCCTCGTGGAGCACCGGCGAAAGACTGTGCCCGACAGGTGATCCCAGCACCGCTGCCCGTCGTCCCGTGCTCACGGGCGCCACCCTAGTCGGCGGGCGTGGACCGCTGCCGCGCCACCGAGGTCAGCACTTGCCACTGTTCTGGGCGCACCAGTCCCGCAGCTTGGCGACCTGGGCCTCGTGCTCGGCGAGGGTGTTGGTGAAGACCGTCTCACCGGTCGTGGGGTTGATCGTCACGAAGTAGAGCCAGGTCCCGGTCGCCGGGTTGACGGCCGCCTTGATCGCGGACTCCCCGGCACTGCCGATGGGCGCCGCGGGCAGGCCCGTCATGGCGTAGGTGTTGTACGGGTTCTGGGCCGCCCGCATCTCATCGGAGGTGAAGACCTTGCCGGGCCGTTGCTGCACACCGTACGCCGCGGTCGAGTCGAGCTGCAGCGGCATCGGCGGAGTCATCGCGAGCCGGTTCTCCAACACCCGCGCCACCTTCGGCCGGTCCTCCTCCCGCCGCGCCTCGGCCTCGACCAGGCTGGCCACGGTCAGCACCCGTTCGGCGTCGGCGTCGGCCACCACGAGGCCGGCCAGCCGCGTCTTGGTGTTGGCGACCATGGCCTTCATCTGGTCGACGGGCTTGGAGCCCTTGTCGAAGGTGTACGTCGCCGGGAAGAGCCAGCCTTCCGGGTTGCCCTGGGTGGTCGGCGGCAGGCCGAGCAGCGCCGGATTGGCCCGGCTCTGCTTCTCCACCGCCTCGTAGTCGCTCTTGGCCAGGCCGGTGGCCTGCGCCAGCGCGGCGTACACCTCCGACTTCCACAGGCCCTCGCGGATCGTGACGCGCCACACGTCCCGGTTGCCGCCGCGCAGTGCCGACAGCGCCGCGCTGGCCCGCATCTCCTTCTTCAGCGGATAGGTCCCCGGCTGGATCTCGTCGCCCTTCGTGCTGGCCAAGGCGTCGGTGAAGGCCTCGGCGGTCATCACGACGCCGGCGTCGACCAGGGTCTGGGCGATCGCCGCGCCGGTGTCGCCGGGCTTGACGACGACCGTCACCGACCCGGTCCCCTCGCCGGGGTAATCCTTCGGCGCGGCCCAGCGGTCATACAGGGGCCGGAAATTCGTGTAGGCGAACCACACGGCGACCACCAGCAACGCCACGACGAGCAGCAACGTCAGGGGCCCTCGGCGGCGCCGCCGAGGGCGGTGCGCGGGACGGCGGGGCCGGTGCTGCGCAGCCTCGGCCGGGCGGCCGAAGATGTGCTCATCGAGGGGGTCGGGCATGTGGGTGTCCTAGCTCGTCCGCCGCGGGGCTCGCGGCTTGCGGGTATTCATCTTCTCCCCTGCCGGGGAGTTGGTCGACCGTTCAGTATCCAGCGCCGCCTGCAGGATGTGAACGGCGGCCTGTTGGTCGACGACCGCGCGGTGGCTGCGCGTGCTGCGGCCCGCCTCCCGCAGCGCGCGATGGGCGTCGATGGTGCTCAGCCGTTCGTCGACGAGTCGTACGCCGACCGGGCGAACCCGCCCGGCCAGGGCCGCGGCATAATCGCGGGCCTTGCCGGCCGCGGCATTCTCCACCCCGGACAGGCTCAAGGGCAGCCCGACGACGATCTCGATCACGGCGTACTGCGCCGCGAGCGAGGCGATCCGGTCCAGGTCCGCGGTGCCCTCCCGATCGCGGGGCACGGACTCGACGGGGGTCGCGAGCAGGCCGTCGGGGTCGCACACCGCGACCCCGACGCGGGCCGCTCCGACATCCACACCCAGCCGTCGGCCGGGGCGCACGTCAGCCGGTCACCTTCTGCCCGACGGCGTGCTCGATCTGCTGCAACGCGGCGGTGACCTGGGTGGCGTCGGTGCCGCCGCCCTGGGCGACGTCGTCCTTGCCGCCCCCGCCGCCGCCCAGCGCCTGCGCCGCGACCTTGACCAGCTCGCCGGCCTTGACCCGCCACTCGCGGGCCTTGTCGTTGGTGGCCACGACGACCATCGGCCGGTCCTTGACCACCGAGGCCGCGGCGACGACCACCGGGCGGTCCGCCCCGAGCCGGCCGCGCAGATCCAGCACCAGGCCGCGCAGGTCGTCGGCGCCGACGCCCACGCCGGCGTCGTGGGTGAGCACCGTGACGCCGTACACATCCTTGGCCCGCTCGACCAGGGCTGCGGCCTGCGCCAACACCTGCTGTTGGCGCACCGTCGCGATCTCCTTCTCGGCGTCCTTGAGCGTGCCCAGGATCGCGTCGATGCGCTCCGGCAGCTCCTCCGGGCGCGCCTTGAGCGCCTCGGTGAGCTGGCCGACGATGACGCTCTCCCGCGCCAGGTAGGTGTAGGCGTCGGCCCCGACCAGCGCCTCGACCCGGCGGACCCCGGAGGCGATCGACGCCTCGGAGAGCAGCTTGACCACGCCGAGCTGGCCGGAGCGCTGGGCGTGAGTGCCGCCGCACAGCTCGCGGGCCCAGTCCCCGACGGAGACGACGCGGACCTGCGCGCCGTACTTCTCCCCGAACAGCGCCATCGCCCCGGAGTCGACAGCCTCCTGTTGCGACATCACCTCGGCATGCACCGGCAGGTCGTCGAGGAGCTTGGCGTTGACCTCGGCCTCGACATCGCGCAGCACCGTGGCCGGGATGGGCGCCCCGGCGTTGAAGTCGAACCGGAAGCTGCCCGGCCGGTTCAGTGACCCGGCCTGCGTCGCGGTCTCCCCCAGCGCCTCCCGCATCGCCTTGTGCACCATGTGCGTGGCGGTGTGCGCGCGGCTGATCCCGCGGCGACGCGGCACGTCCACCTGGCCGATCGCGGCTTCCCCGACGGTGACCTCGCCGGTCAGCACGCGGGCCCGGTGCACGATGAGGCCGGTGATCGGGGACTGCACGTCGTCAACCTCGACGAGCGCCCCACCGGAGAGCTTGACGAGTCCGCCGTCGGCGAGCTGGCCACCACCCTCGGCGTAGAACGGGGTCCGGTCCAGGACCAGCTCGATCTCGTCACCCTCGCGGGCCACCTGCGCGCCCTCGCCGCCGACCACGAGGCCGGCGACGCGCGCCTCGGAGACCACCTCGGCGTAGCCGGTGAACTCGACCGCCCGGCCCAGGGTGTCGGCGATCTCGCGGTAGGCGTGCTGATCGCCGTGGCCCTGGCGCTTGGCCGCGAAGTCCGCCTTGGCGCGCTCCCGCTGCTGCGTCATCAGGCGCCGGAAGCCGTCCTCGTCCACGGCCAGGCCCTGCTCGGCCGCCATCTCCAGGGTGAGGTCGATGGGGAAGCCGTAGGTGTCGTGCAGCTTGAAGGCGTCCTCGCCGGAGAGCCGCTCGCCGCCGGCGCCCTTGGTCTTGGTGACGGCGGTGTCCAGGATCGTGGTGCCAGAGGTCAGGGTGCGCCGGAACGCCTCCTCCTCGGCGTAGGCGATCTGGCTGATCCGGCCGAAGTCCCGCTTGAGCTCGGGATAGGACTTGCTCATCCGGGCCATCGACACCGGCAGCAGGTCCGGCAGCGCCGGGTCGTGGACGCCGAGCAGGCGCATGGACCGTACGGCGCGCCGCAGCAGCCGCCGCAGCACATAGCCGCGGCCCTCGTTGCCGGGGGTGACACCGTCGCCGATCAGCATCATCGAGGACCGGACGTGGTCGGCGACGACCCGGAACCGCACGTCGTCCTCGCCGTTGGCGCCGTAGCGCCGGCCCGCGATCTGCTCGGCCCGCTCGATGACCGGGTAGACCTCGTCGATCTCGTAGAGGTTGTCGACGCCCTGCAGGAGGTACGCCGTGCGCTCCAACCCCAGGCCCGTGTCGATGTTCTTGGCCGGTAGCGGCTGGACGACCTTGAAGTCGTCCTTGGCCACCACGTCGGCGATGACCTCGGTCTGGAAGACGAGGTTCCAGATCTCCAGGAAGCGGTCCTCGTCGACGACGGGGCCACCGTCCGCGCCGTACTCCGCGCCGCGGTCGATATAGATCTCGCTGCACGGTCCGCCCGGACCGGCCACGCCCATGTGCCAGTAGTTGTCCTTGAGGCTGCGGCCCTGGATCCGTTCGGCGGGCACACCGACGCTCTTCCACAGCTCGATCGCCTCGACGTCACCGTCCGGGTAGTCGGGGTGGTGACCGGGGCCCAGCACCGTCACCCACACCTTGTCGCCGTCGAAACCGAAGCCGCCGGAGGCCTGGGAGCCGGTGACCAGATCCCAGGCGTAGCGGATCGCGCCGTCCTTGAAATAGTCGCCGAAGGAGAAGTTGCCGTTCATCTGGAAGAACGTGCCGTGCCGGGTGGTCTTGCCGACCTCTTCGATGTCGCCGGTCCGCACGCACTTCTGCACGGAGGTGGCGCGGGCGAAGGGCGGGGTCTCGTGGCCCAGGAAGTACGGCTTGAAGGGCACCATGCCGGCGTTGACGAAGAGCAGGTTGGGGTCGTCGTACAGCAGCGAGGCGCTGGGGACGACGGTGTGCCCGTTCTTCTCGAAGAAGGCGAGCCAGCGGCGCCTGATCTCGACGGTTTCCATCGGCAGATTCCTTGCGGGGAGACGACGTACGCGCCGGGGACCCGACGCGCCACCGTCCTACAGTACTGGTCGCGGAGCGGACGCCCGGAGGCCGTCGGCGCCCGCCACACCGCACCGGCGGAACCCGCCACACCGCACCGGCGGAGCCCGCACCGCCCAGGTGGCACCGGGTCACGATTCTGTCTCTTTGGCCTCCGGGCTGGGCAAAGTCGATCTATGTTGTGCACCAGCCCTCGTCATCGCTCGCGCGGTAGCCGGGGGAAAGGACGGCGCGGTCCCGACCCTGTGGGCCCGCGTGCCCCCAACAGTCCGCGTCACCCGGGCGCGGACGCGTGTAGGAGGTTCATTCATGCGAGGAAAGACCCGCGCGGCCATCGTGGTCGGCCTCTCCGCGACCGCGCTCGTCGCCGCGTCCTGCGGTGGCGGCGGTGGCGGTGGTGGCGCCACAGGCACCGCGACCGGCGGCAAAGACGGCGGCTCGTTCACCGCCCGCGGCTGCAACCCTCAGAACGACCTCATCCCCGCCAACACCACAGAGACCTGTGGCGGCGACATCATCGACCTGACCACGAGCAAGCTCGTCTTCTACACCCCCGACACCGCCAAGTCGGAAAACGACATCGCGGACAAGATCGAGACGACCGACAGCAAGGTCTTCAAGATCACCCTGAAGAAGGGTTACAAGTTCTCCGACGGCTCCGAGGTCAAGGCGAAGAACTTTGTCGACGCCTGGAACTACGCGGCCTACGGCCCCAACGCCATGAGCTCCGGTTCCTTCATGGAGCCGATCGACGGCTACGCCGAGGTGTCCCCCGAGAAGTCGACGGTCAAGACCATGAAGGGTCTGAAGACGATCGACGACTACACCTTCGAGGTCACCCTCTCGGCGCCGGCCTCAGACTTCCCCGGCCGTCTCGGCTATTCGGCCTACGCACCGATGCCGGACGCCTTCCTGTCCAACCCCAAGGGCGACTTCGGCAAGAAGCCGATCGGCGCGGGTCCCTACATGGTCAAGCAATGGGACGCCAACAGCCAGATCATTCTCGTCAAGAACCCGAACTACTCGGGCACCCACAAGGGTTCCGCCGACACGATCACCTTCAAGATCTATCAGGACTCCGGTGCCGCCTACCGCGACGTGCAGGCCAACAACCTGGACGTGACCAACGACTTCCCCACCGACGCCATCGCCGGCGGCCGCTACAAGACCGATCTGCCCGACCGCAACGCCCTGCGCAAGGACAGCGGCGTCGTGCAGTTCGTCGGGTTTGCCTCGCCCAAGGCCGACCCCACCGTGCAGGACCCGAAGTTCAAGCAGGCCATTTCCATGGCCATCGACCGTGAGCTGGTCATCAAGACGATCTTCAACGGTGAGCGCGACCCGCTCGACGGGTGGGTCGCGGCGAAGGCGGTCGGCGACTTCCAGGCAGGAGCCTGCGGCGACTACTGCAAGTTCGACGCCGCCAAGGCCAAGGCCAAGCTGGCCGAGGTGCCCACCGCGCCGAAGAGCATCACGATCTCCTACAACGCCGACTCCGCGCACAAGGTGTGGGTCGACGCCACCTGTCAGTCGATCACCAACACCCTGGGCGTCGCCTGCCAGGGTGCCCCGTCGGTGGACTTCAAGACGTTCCTCGACGCGCTGAAGGCGCGCCAGACCAAGGGCATGTACCGCTACGGCTGGCAGATGGACTACCCCTCGCCGGAGAACTTCCTGGTCCCGATCTACAGCAAGGGTGCCTCCAGCAACTACAACGACTACGACAACCCGGCCTTTGACGCCAAGCTGAAGGAAGCGGCGTCGGCGAAGACGGCGGCGGAGGGCTACAAGCTCTACTACGACGCCGAGAAGATGCTCGCCGACAACATGCCGGTGGTGCCGCTGTGGGGTTCCTCGGCCCGCGCCGGCTGGTCCACCAAGGTGACCAACGTCAAGATCGACGCTTTCGGTCGCCCGGATTACCGGGCCGTCAAGTTGAAGTGAGTCGGCCCGAGGTCCTGCTCAGCGATTGAGCACTTCGCATGAGACATCGTCGGCCCGCGCGAGCATCCTTCGCGCGGGCCGGCGGCGTCTCCAGACGCGGCACTGACCCCGCGCGGATCTGCACATTCATCGGTCGGGAGAGGTTTTTTCCGACGCCCCGCGCGATCGACTGCGCATCATCGCGGGCCGCTGTATCGTCGCAGCAGCCCTGATCGCTCGACCGGACCGTCTCCCAGCTGGGGGGCGTCCGCCGGCCCGCTGTCAGCTTTTTCCGTCCTCGGCACCGCCCATCGGGTGAGCCGTCACTGACCACCAAGGAGGTGTCGTGGGCAAGTACGTCATCCGGCGCCTGTTACAGATGATCCCGGTGATCCTCGGCGCGACGTTCCTGATCTTCGCCATGGTGTTCGCGCTGCCTGGTGACCCCACCGCCGGCAAGTGCGGGGAGCGGCCGTGCTCCGACGCCTATGTCGCCAAGTTCCGCGCGGAGCACAATCTCGATGATCCGCTGCTCGTGCAATACGGCAAATACCTCGGCAACCTCGCCCAGGGTGACTTCGGCACGAACAGCTTCGGCAACAAGGTCAGCGACGAGTTGCTGCAGCGCTACCCGACAACGGCCAAACTCGCACTCGTCGCGATCGCTTTTGAGATCATCATCGGCATCACGGTGGGGGTGTTCGCGGGCATCCGCAAAGGTGGCCTTCTCGACAGCACGGTGATGCTCGCGACGCTGGTATTCATCTCGATCCCCATCATCGTCATCGGCCCGGTGGCCCAGATCATCTTCGCGATCAACCTGGGCTGGTTCCGCCCCACCGTCTCCTCCGCGGCGCCGTTCTCCGAACTGCTGCTGCCCGGCATGGTGCTGGCCCTGCTCTCGGTTGCCTACGTCGCCCGACTCACCCGCACCAACCTGGTCGAAAACCTGCGCTCCGACTACGCCCGCACCGCGATCGCCAAGGGCCTGACGCGCCAGCGCGCGATCGGTGTGCACACGCTGCGCAACTCCCTCATCCCGGTCGTGACCTTCATCGGCGCCGACTTCGGCGGCCTACTCGGCGGCGCGATCGTGACCGAGCGCATCTTCAACATCCAGGGCGTGGGCAACATGATCTTCACCGGCATCAGCAACCGAGACGGCCTGTCCGTCGTAGGGGCCGTGACCGTCCTGGTCTTCGTCTTCCTCGTCGTCAACCTGCTCGTCGACCTGCTCTACGGCGTGCTCGACCCCAGGATCAGCCATGACTGAAGCAACGGCCGCCGCGGTCAGCGCGGGTCCGCAAACCCCAGCCCAGACCGACGGTGGGGACGCCGCCCCCGGCAGGTCCCTGTCGCAGGACGCCTGGCGGCAGCTGCGTCGGCGGCCGTTGTTCTGGCTGTCCGCGCTGCTGATCGGGGTCTTCACGCTGATGGCGCTCTTCCCGAGCCTGTTCACCAGTGCCGACCCCGAGTATGGCCAGTTGCTGCGCTCCAACCAGAGCCCGGGCACCGACGGCGCGATCTTCGGCTTCGACCACCTGGGCCGCGACATCTACGCCCGGTGCATCTACGCCACGCGCGCCTCGATGATGGTCGGCGTCCTCACCACGATCGCCACCACGACGCTGGGCAGCCTGCTGGGGATCCTCGCCGGCTTCTACGGCGGCTGGCTCGACGCGGTGCTCTCCCGGCTCACCGACATGATCTTCGCGATCCCGATGCTGCTCGGCGGCATCCTGTTCATGTCAACCTTCCCGAACCGGCCCAACGACCCCTACCTGCAGATCGTGCTGAAAGTCGTCCTCGTGCTGATGATCTTCGGCTGGCCGGGCATCGCGCGCCTGATGCGTAGCTCGGTGCTGCAGGTCAAGCAGAACGAATATGTGCAAGCCGCGCGTGCCCTCGGCGCCTCCCCGGTGCGGATCATCGGCCAGCACATCTTGCCCAATGCGATGGCCCCGGTGATCGTCGTTGCCACCATCAACCTGGGTGCCTACATTGCCGCGGAGGCCACGCTGTCGTTCCTGGGCATCGGCCTGCAATACCCGGCGACCTCGTGGGGCACCGCGATCAACGAGGCGACGCAGTGGTACCAGGTGTATCCGCACAACCTGCTCTTCCCCTCGGTCTTCCTGAGCCTGTGCGTGCTGGCCTTCATGACCCTCGGCGATGCCGTCCGCGACGCCTTCGACCCTAAGCAGCGATGAGGAGGGACGAGACGATGACCACCACGACGTCCTCCCCCACGACCACCCGCCACAGCGAGTTCGCCCCCGTCGGCGATGCGCCGCTCCTGGAGGTCCAGGACCTCTACGTCGACTTCCACACCGACGACGGCGTCGCGCACGCCATCAACGGCGTCAGCTTCCAGCTCCAGCCCGGTGAGTCGCTGGCCATCCTCGGCGAGTCCGGCTCGGGCAAGTCGGTGACCGCCCAGGCCATCATGGGCATCCTCGACGTGCCGCCCGCGAAGATCCCGCAGGGATCGGTGCGCTACAACGGCCACGATCTGCTGACGATGTCCGAGGACCAGCGGCGCAGGACGCGCGGCCCGGAGATCTCGATGATCTTCCAGGACGCGCTCAGCTCGCTGAACCCGGTCTTCCCGGTGGGCTGGCAGATCGCCGAGATGTTCCGGCAGCACCGCGGGATGAACAAGTCGGACGCCTACGCCCAGGCCGTCCGGCTCATGGAGCGGGTGCAGATCCCGGCCGCGCGGCAGCGCGTCAAGGCCTACCCGCACCAGTTCTCGGGCGGCATGCGGCAACGCATCATGATCGCCATGTCGATCGCCTTGGATCCGGCCGTCCTCATTGCGGACGAGCCGACCACCGCCCTCGACGTGACCGTGCAGGCGCAGATCATGAAGCTCCTGGAGGATCTGCAGGAGGAGCGCCAGATGGGGCTCATCCTCATCACGCACGACCTCGGGGTGGTGGCCGACGTCGCCGACCGGATCGCGGTCATGTATGCCGGACGCCTGATGGAGACGGCCGACGTCTACGAGCTGTACCGCCGCCCGGCGCACCCCTACACCAAGGGGCTGCTCGACTCGATCCCGCGGCTGGACCAGAAGGGGCAGACCCTGGCGGCCATCGGCGGCCTGCCACCCAACCTGCTGCGCATGCCGACCGGGTGTCCATTCCACCCGCGCTGTCGCTATGCCCAGGATGTGTGCCGCCAGGACCTGCCGGAGCTCCGTGAGGTCGCCCCCGGTCGTCGTACGGCCTGCCATTTCGCCGAGGAGGTCTACGGTGCGTGACAACCCCGAGCACGCGGGCCGCCTGGCGCAGGCGGAGCCCATTCTCGTCGCCGAGAACCTGGTCAAGCACTACCCCATCAAGGGTGGCGTGCTGCGGCGCACGGTCGGGCAGGTCAAGGCCGTCGACGGCGTCAGCTTCACCCTGCACAGGGGCGAGACGCTGGGCATCGTCGGCGAATCCGGGTGTGGCAAGTCCACCCTCGGCCGGCTGCTGATGCGTCTGGAGGACCCGACCAGCGGCACGGTGATGTTCAACGGCGTCGACATGTTCTCGAAGCAGGGTTCGGAGATGCGGCGCCTGCGCCGCGATATCCAGATCGTGTTCCAGGACCCGTACACGTCGCTGAACCCCCGCAAGACGGTCGGCGACATCATCGGCGAGCCGTTCAAGATTCACAAGGACGCTGTGCCCAAGGGTGGCTACGACAAGGCGGTTCGCAACCTGCTGGACGTCGTCGGCCTCAACCCGGAGCACATCAACCGCTACCCACACCAGTTTTCCGGCGGCCAGCGGCAGCGCATCGGCATCGCCCGGGGCATCGCCCTCAACCCGAAGGTGCTGATCTGCGACGAGCCGGTCTCCGCGCTCGACGTGTCAGTGCAAGCGCAGGTCATCAACCTGATGGGCCGGCTGCAGGACGACCTCGGCCTGAGCTATGTCTTCATCGCCCACGACCTGTCCGTGGTCCGGCACATCAGCGACCGGGTCGCGGTCATGTACCTGGGCAAGATGGCCGAGCTGGGCACCGAGGACCAGATCTACGAGTCGCCGACCCACCCCTACACCCAGGCCCTGCTGTCGGCGGTCCCGGTGCCCGACCCGACGCTGCGCGGCAAGCGGGAGCAGATCGTGCTCACCGGCGACGTTCCCTCCCCCGCCAACCCGCCCAGCGGGTGCCGCTTCCACACCCGGTGCTGGAAGGCCCAGGACAAGTGCAAGACCGAGGAGCCGCTGCTGGCGATGCGCCCCGATGGGGTCAGCGAGCACGAATCGGCCTGTCACTTCGCCGAACCGCGCACCATCGTCAAGACGGTCGACGTCAGCACCGTCGACGCCCCGACCAGCACGATCAGCGGCCAGGACGTCGCCCCCGACGACTGATCAGCGGCCCTGGAGGCGGCCCCGGAGGCGGTCCCGCAGCCAGGCCCAGCGCTCGATCATCCGCGCCTCGAAGCCGCGCTCCTTGGGGTGGTAGTAGTCCGCCGTGGCGGCGAGATCGTCCGGCAGATACTGCTGCGCCGCCACGGAGTCCGGCTCGTCGTGGGCATAGGCGTAGCCCGCGCCGTGACCCAGCCGCTCCGCGCCGGCGTACCCACTGCCCCGCAGGTGCGCCGGCACCGCGCCGCCCTTGCCGGCCCGCACATCGGCGATCGCCGCACCGATCGCGGTGTAGACCGCATTCGACTTCGGCGCCAGGCAGTTGTGCACGACGGCCTGCGCGAGGATCAACCGCGCCTCGGGCATCCCGATCTGGGCCACGGCGTGCATCGCCGCGACGGCGGTCTGCAGCGCGGTCGGGTCGGCCATCGCGATCTCCTCGCTGGCCGAGATGACGATGCGGCGGGCGATGAACCGCGGGTCCTCCCCCGCCTCCAGCATCCGCGCGAGGTAGTGCAGTGCGGCGTCCACATCGGAGCCGCGCATCGACTTGATGAACGCGCTGGCCACGTCGTAATGCTGGTCGCCGGCCCGGTCATAGCGGACTGCCGCGTGCTCGACGGCCTGCTCGACGTGGGCGAGGGTGATCGGCGCCGGGTCGTCGCGATCGGGCAGCCCGTGTCCGCCGGGCAGCGCGTCGAGGGCGACTCCGGCGGCGGCCTCCAGGAAGGTCAGGGAGCGCCGTGCGTCGCCGCCGCTCATCCGTACGACGTGGGCCCGCGCCTCCGGCGCCAGCTGGTAGGCCCCGCCCAGACCCCGCTCGTCGGTCAGCGCGGCGTCGATCACCTCGCCGACCTCCTCGTCGGTCAGGGACTCGAGTCGGATCAGCATGGACCGGGACAGCAGCGGCGCAATGACTGAGAACGACGGGTTCTCCGTGGTCGCCGCCACCAGGATCACCGTCCGGTCCTCCACCCCGGGCAGCAGGGCGTCCTGCTGGGCCTTGCTGAACCGGTGGATCTCGTCGAGGAAGAGCACGGTGGCCCGGCCGTAAAGGTCCCGGGTGCGTCGCGCCCCCTCCATCACGGTCCGGACATCCTTGACACCCGCGGTGACCGCGGACAGTTGCACGAACTCCCGGCCGGCCGCCTGCGCCACCAGGTGCGCCAACGTCGTCTTGCCGGTGCCCGGCGGCCCCCACAGGATCGCGCTGAGCGGCCCCGCTGTGCCGCCGTGGCCCTCGATCAGCCGCCGCAACGGGCTCCCGGGGCGCAGCGCCGACCTCTGGCCGCGCACCTCGCTCAGCGAGCCCGGCCGCATCCGCACCGCCAGCGGCGGCAGGGTGCCGGCGCTGGCCCCGGCGGCCGGGACGGTCGCCCGAGGAGTCCGCGCCGCGGTCGCGTCGGCGAAGAGGTCCGGTTCGTCCACGCGCACAGTCTGGCATCGAGCTCGGACAACCCGTCGTCGAGCTGGGCCGGCCGGGCACCACCCCCCACGCGGGGTCCAGGTGAGACGCTGGTCCGGTGGCCGTCGGACACCCCGCACTTCTGCCCCTGGGCAGCCGTGCCGACCTGCTGCGCGTCGTGGGCGACGACCCGTTCGTGCGCTACGACGTCAGGCCCGACCCGGACCGCATCTGGACGATGGGCGATGCGGCGGCGGTGACGCGCGTGGGCCACCGGGGTCAAGCGGGCCTGAGCGTGTGGGTTCGACCCGCGGACGACTACACCGCCGGCGCCCGGCTCGACCCGCCCCGGCAGGAACGGCTGGACGCGTTGCTCGGCGCCCTGCTCGGACCCGGTGGACCAGAGCGCGGCGCGAGCTGGGTGTCGGTCCCGCTGGGCAGCGAGGCGGTGCTGGCGCGGCACGCCCGACTCGGCGGGGGCGGCGACTGGGAGTGGATGATCGCCACGGCGCAGCCCCCGGCGTACGGCCCGGAGGACCACCTGGTGACCCTCGACGACGCGACCGACGCGGCCGAGATCACCGCGTTGGCCGCGCGGGAGAACCCACGCTTCGAGGGCGAACCCGGCACCGGCCGCTCCGAGCGCTGGCTCGGCGTCCGCGAGGAGGGCCGCTTGGTCGCCTGCGGCACCCGGCACCGCACCGGCGCCGGCGCGGCGCACCTGTCCGGGATCCTGGTGGCCGCCGCCGCCCGCGGGCGCGGCTACGGGCGGGCCATCACCGGGGCGCTGACCCGCGAGAGTGTGCGCTCCGAGGGGGTCTGCACGCTCGGGATGTACGCCGACAGCCACCCCGCCCGGGCGCTCTACCATTCGCTGGGCTACCGGACCGCGCACGCCTGGGCGAGCCGCCGCCTGCTCTGGGACTGACCGGGGTACTGCCGGGCGCCGACAAGGTCCCGCTCGCCGGCGCGGCCACGGTCGCCGGCGCGGCCCACGGTCGCCGGCTCGGGACGATGGACGCGCGTGAGCTGGCGACGCTGCTCCGAGCACGCGTTATGGGCGCAAGCAGCGGAAACGGGCGCTGCAGCTGGCCGTTTGCGCTGCTTGGCGCCTACGCCGGCCGGCGCGCCAGCACGTAGAGCCGGTCGGTGGGGTATTCCCCCGGCCGCGCCCCACGGACGTACCACTCCTCCACCACCAGCCCGGCCGCCTCGACCGCGGCGCGGACCTGGGCCGGATCGTGCAGCACCAGTTCCATGTCGACCTCGACCCCGGCCAGCTCGCTCTCATGGCGTACGTCGTCGCCGGCGTGCATCGCCACCAGCAGCAGCCCGCCTGGTGCCAGCACGCGGGCCAGCCCCGCGACGGCGGCGGGCAGTTCGGAGGCCGCCAGGTAGACCAGGCCGTACCAGCAGGTGATCGCGCCCCAGCCCGGCGCGGTGGGCGGCCGCAGCAGCCGGCGCAGGTCGCCGACCTCGAAGGTCGCCCCCGGCACCCGCAGCCGGGCCTGTTCGATCATCGCCGGGGCGCAGTCATAGCCCGTCACGTCGACGCCCTGTTCGGCCAGGTAGGCGGCGACGGTGCCGGGCCCGGTCCCGACGTCGGCGACGGGCCCGGTCGCCTCCATTGCGAGCCGGTCCAGCAGCCACGCGTCGAAAAGCTTCTCGCTCAGGTCGACGGCGCCGTCGGCGTAGGCGGCCGCGACGGCGTCATAGCTGCGCCGTACCTTCTCGTCGCGGGCCGGCGCACCCGCCGCCAGCACCGCCTCGCGATCAACCACGGCGGCCGCCTCGGCCGCCACCACGGCCTCTGACTCCACGGGCCCGAGGAGGTGCACCCAGCGGTTGTCGTGCTGGCCCGGGCGGCGGGGCAGCTCGCGCACCAGCCCGGCCGCGGCCATCCGGGCCAGAACCTCCTCGACCTCGCCGCGGTCGGCGAACGGGTGCAACCGTTCCGTGCGGGTCTTCAGCTCCCCGGGCGCCTGGGCGCCGCGCAGCAGCAGCACGGTCACGAGCGCGCGTTCGTCGGCGGCGAGCTCGAGCTGCTCGTCGAGGCGCTGGTGGTATTTCAGGGTCCGCTGCCCCCGATCCGCCACGACGACGCGGATCAGCTCGCGGTGTTTGAGTTCCCGCGCGCACTGCTCGAGTTCGCGATCCTCGTACGCCGTGATCGGGTCGCGGCTGGAGGTCTGATTGCAGGCGGTCCGCAGGGCGTTGAGGGACAGCGGGTACGACGCGGGCACCGTGACCTGCTTCTCCAGCAGCGCCCCGAGGATCCGCTGTTCCATCGGGTTCAAGACCAGCTCGACCATGGCCCCGAATCTACGTCGCCGACCGCCCCGGCCACCAGCAACACTGGACCCGTGCCAGCGGACCCCAGCCCTCGACGCAACCAGTTCGGCCAGCCCATCGGCGACCCGGTCGGCGACATCGCCGCCCGCCGCCCCGAGGCGGTGGCCCTGCCGGGGCGCACCTGTCGTCTCGACCCGCTGCGCGTCGAGGACGCCGCCGACCTGCTGGCCGCGCTGCGGGCCGGCGCGGGCGACGAGCAGTGGACCTATCTGTCGTACGGACCGTGCGGCTCCCCCGCCGAGCTCGCCACGGTGATCGAGGGGCTCCGCGCCGACCCCGACGTCCTACCGTTCGCGATCCGCACGCCCGACGGCGCGGCCGTGGGGATGGCGAGCCTGCTGCGCATCAACCCGGCGATCGGCACGATCGAGGTCGGCCACATCCTGTACGGCGCGGGCGCGCGTCGCGCGGCGCCGGCCACCGAGGCGATGTACCTGCTCGCCCGGTATGTCGTCGAGGATCTGGGTTACCGCCGGTACGAGTGGAAGTGCGACGCCCTCAACGCCCCCTCCCGCGCGGCCGCGCAGCGGCTCGGCTTCACGTTCGAGGGGGTCTGGCGCAAGGCGCTGGCCTACAAGGGACGCAACCGCGACACGGCCTGGTATGCGATGACCGACGACGACTGGGCGCGCCTGCGCCCGGCGTACGAAGACTGGCTGGCCGGCCTCGACGCCGACGGCCACCAGGCCGCCCCGCTGCGCGTCAGAGCAGGCCGTACGCCGTGAAGATCCGCCGCAGCGTCGCCCCGTGGTCGTGCTGGGGCACCTCCTCGGCGGCCAGGCCCACCGACCGCGCCGCCGCGACGTTGTCGGCCCGGTCGTCCACGAACAGCAGCTGCTCCGGGGGCACGCCGAGGCGCTCGACGATGTGGGTGAAGTACGCCGGGTCGGGCTTGGCCACCCCCAGTTCGTAGCTGTAGAACGACCCGTCCAGCACATCCTCATAGGGCAGTGCCGAGCGCATGTGGGCCGCCCGCACCGACTGCTGGTTGGTCGCCAGGTAGCACGGCGTACCGGCCGCGCGAACGTCCGCGACCACCGCCATCGCCCCCTCGTCCAGCTCGATCCGCAGCCACGGTTCGAGCACGTCGTCGACGGTGCAGGGCAGGGCGTGCTCGTCGATGTGGGCCTGCATGTGGTCGCGGAAGTTGCCGTCGCCGCGCAGCGACGGCCGCTCCAGCTCGAAGCAGGCTTCGGGGAAGCCCGCGCCGCCGAGGCCGTGCAGCACGTCGTACCAGTCCTGCGGGGTGCGTTGCAGCACCCCGTCGGCGTCGATGAGCACGGCGGCGATACCTGCTTGCTCAAGCAAGCGGAGCCTCCTGCCCGGCCTCGTTGGCGGCCCCACCCTTCGGCTGAGGCTTGGCGTCCACGCCGGCCTCCTTGCGCTGCTGCGCCGTGATCGGCGCGGGCGCCTCGGTGAGCGGGTCGAAGCCGCCGCCGGACTTGGGGAAGGCGATGACGTCGCGGATCGAGTCGTAGCCGCCCAGCAGCATGACGATCCGGTCCCAGCCGAAGGCGATGCCGCCGTGCGGGGGCGCGCCATAGGCGAACGCGTCGAGCAGGAAGCCGAACTTCTCCTGGGCCTGCTCCGGGCTCAACCCCATGATCGCGAAGACGCGTTCCTGCACGTCGCGGCGGTGGATACGGATGGAGCCGCCGCCGATCTCGTTCCCATTGCAGACCATGTCGTAGGCGTAGGCCAGCGCCGGGCCGGGGTCGGTGTCGAAGCTGTCCAGGTATTCGGCCTTGGGCGAGGTGAACGCGTGGTGCACCGCCGTCCAGGCGCCACCGCCGACCGCCACGTCGCCGGCCGCCACGGCCTCCGACGCCGGCTCGAACAGCGGCGCGTCGTTGACCCACAGGAAGCTCCACGCGGACTCGTCGATGAGCCCGCACCGCTTGCCGATCTCGAGGCGGGCCGCGCCGAGCAGCGCCCGGCTCGCCTTGGTCGCGCCGGCGGCGAAGAAGATGCAGTCGCCGGGCTTGGCGCCGGTGTGCGCGGGCAGCGCGGCCAGCTCGGCCTCGGAGAGGTTCTTGGCCACCGGCCCGGCCAGCGTGCCATCATCCGCAAGCGTGATGTACGCCAGCCCCTTCGCCCCACGCTGCTTGGCCCATTCCTGCCAGGCGTCGAAGGTCCGTCGTGGCTGGCTGCCGCCCCCGGGCATGACGACGGCGCCGACATAGTCCGCCTGGAAGACCCGGAACGACGTGCCGGCGAACAGCTCGGTGCAGTCGACCAGCTCCTGGCCGAACCGCAGGTCCGGCTTGTCCGTGCCGAACCGCGCCATCGCCTCGGCGTACGGCATCCGCGGGAACGGCGTCGGCAATTCGACCCCGATCAGCTTCCAGATCTCCCGGACGACGGCCTCGCCGACCTCGACCACGTCGTCCTCGGTCACGAAGCTCATCTCGATGTCGAGCTGGGTGAACTCCGGCTGCCGGTCGGCGCGGAAGTCCTCGTCGCGATAGCAGCGGGCGATCTGGTAGTACCGCTCCATGCCCGCGACCATCAGCAGCTGCTTGAACAGCTGCGGGCTCTGCGGCAGGGCGTACCAGGACCCCGGCGACAGCCGCGCCGGGACCAGGAAGTCGCGGGCCCCCTCGGGCGTCGAGCGGGTCAGCGTGGGCGTCTCGATCTCGACGAAGTCCCGCGCGTCAAGCACCCGTCGCGCGGCCTGACTCACCTTGGAGCGCAACCGGATCGCGTGGCCGGCGTTGTGCGCCCCGGGGCGCCGCAGGTCCAGGTAGCGGTACTTCAGCCGGGCCTCTTCGCCGACGCTCGTGCGCTCGTCGATCTGGAAGGGCAGCGGCGCGGCCTCCGAGAGCACCTCGATCGCGCTGGCCACGACCTCGATCTGCCCGGTCGGCAGGTCCGGGTTGACGTTCTCGGCGCTGCGGGCGGTGACCTCGCCGGTGACCTTCACGCAGTATTCGTTGCGCAGCCCGTGCGCGGCCCCGGTCAGCACCTCGTCCCGCGCGACGACCTGGACGATCCCGCTCGCGTCGCGCAGGTCGATGAATTCGACCCCGCCGTGATCGCGCCTGCTGGCGACCCAGCCGGTGAGGGTGACGGTCGTCGGCGGCGTCGTGACGTCGCTCGCGCGCAGGGATCCGGCGGTGTGCGTGCGCAGCATGCGCTATTCCTTTCGTGCCCCCGCATAGACGGTGCGGGTGGTCGGGTCGGTGCGTCCCCCACTGTACGGCGTACGTCGTGGCCAGCCGAAACGGGTTGATCACCGACGCCCTGGTACATGTTCACCCGGCAACAGGACCGTGCTCCCTCACCCGGTGCGGTCGCTCCACACCCGCAGGGCCACATGGTGGGCGGCGCGCCGGAAGTCGTGATCGGTGGTGAGCAGCGTCAACCCGCGGCGCACGCAAAGCGCGGCGATGAGGGCGTCGACGGTGCCGAGCTGGACGCCGGCGCGCCGACAGGTGCCGCGTAGGTCGGCCGCCGTCACGTGATCCGCCCGTTCAGGCGAGATGTCGCTCAGAGCTGCGAATCGCCCGGCGATCTGGACCCGGACCCGAGCCGGCACGGCTCCCTGAAGGACCTCCTGCAGAATCAGTCCCGTCGTCGCCACGAGTTCTGGGCCGGCCAGCGCCGCTGCCAACTCACGGACTTCCGGAACATCAGCGGGCGAATCCCGGCGCAGCGCAAGCGACCACACGCAGGTGTCCACGAGGAGCGTCACCGGGAGCGCTCGGCCTTGTAGTCGTAGTCCTCGTCCCACTCGACAGTGCCCAGGAGATCGAGCACTTTGACCTGCTCGCGTCGGGCGATGTACTCCTCCAGGGCGCGGGTCACCGTGGCCTTCTTGGTCGTTTCGCCCCCGATGGCGAGCGCACGGTCGAGCAGGGCGGGGTCGATGGCGAGGTTGGTGGCCATAGGACGATGATACACATCTAGTTACACAGTCCAATGTGTAGGATCTGAGCGCTAGCGGTCTGCCTGCAACGTGGGCACGCAGCACGCCGACCGTCTATACGGGGCGTATAGACGGCGGATAGACTGGACGTCATGGCGCTGAGCATCCGCAACAAGAACACCGAAGCCGCCGTACGTCGTCTCGCGGCGCGCACCGGCGTCGGCCTCACCGAGGCGATCGACGACGCCGTGAGCCGCCGCCTGGCCGAACTGCAGGCCATCGACACGGACGACTCCTCGGAGGCCCTCGCGGCCCGCCGTGAACGCATGCGGCGCAGCCTCGACAAGCTCTTGGCCGACAAAGACCCGACGTTGATCCTCACCGATGACGATCTCTACGACGAGGTCGGCCTCCCGAAGTGATCGTCGACACCTCCGCGGTCGTGGCGATCGCCAAACGCGAGGGGACGGCTGCCCAGCTGCGCGATGCGCTTCTACGGCGCGCTCCGTCGCTGATGTCCGCGGTCGCATTCGTCGAGCTGTCGATCGTCCTGCGCGCGCAGTGGACCGGTCCCGAAATCGACGGCCTCCTCGAAGCGCTCGACGTCACGCCGGTCCCTGTCACCGTCGACCAAGCCCGGCTCGCGGCGCAGGCCTACCGCGACTACGGCAAGGGCTCCGGCTCCAAGGCGCGGCTCAACCTCGGCGACACCTTCTCCTACGCCCTGGCCAAGGACACCGGCCGCCCCCTGCTTTATGTCGGGAACGACTTCGCCCACACGGACGTCACCCCGGCGCTGGCTCGAGGGGATTGACCAGCCGTACGCCGCGCAGCGTGGCGCCGCTGTCCAGGTCCTCGCTCCACAGTTCGGCGCACCCGGCCGCAGCGGCGGCCTCCACGATCATCGCGTCCCACCCGGACAGCTGATGCGCCTGCGCCGTCGCCAACGCGGCCAGTACCAGCGCGGCGTCCGCGGCCACGACGTCGAGCTGGGCGATCTGCGCGACGAGACTCCTGGCATGATCGGCACCGAGCGGCGGGACCAGCTTGCGGGTCGCGACGGCATACAGCTCCAGGAGCACCTGGGTGCTCACCACGAACGTGTGCTGCGGATCGTCCAGGATGGCGCTCACCCGGGCTCGCTGGTCGGGATCCCCGGGATCGATGCGATACACCAGCAGATTCGTGTCCAGGAAGACCCTAGCCACGGTGCAGCTCGTCGCGAGTCCACGAGCGGACGGGGCGCGGCTGCGCGCCCTGTGAACCGGCCTGCGCGATCTGGGCAGCCGCCGCGAAGACCATCGAGGCATCGGGCGCGTCGGCGTACTGCCGCAAGACCTCCGCGAGATAGGCGTTGACCGATTCGTTGCGCTGCAGCGCCCGGATCCGCGCTCGCCGCAGCACGTCTGCGTCCACGCTGATCGTCAGGTTGGTCATGCTTCAGGCTAGCACTCGTGGAGCACGACTTCCGTGCTCCACGAGACCCGGACGACCCTCGGCGACGGTGGCGCGGACCAGCGGAACGGCCGTCGCACTGCCCAGCAGCGCGCCGCCCGCCGCGACGGCCGCGTGCGGGGCGTAGTCGGCCAGGACCGCGCGGCTCGTCAGGGCCCAACGCAGGAAGTCGACCCGACTCATGCGCAGCAGCTCGGGACCGAAGAGGTCGAAGGCGTGCCAGGCGTCGACCAGCACGAGCAGGCCCAGGCACGCGAGCGTTCCGGCCACGATCAGCATGATCAGCGGCGCCACGCCCCGCTGGAGGCGACCGCCCGAGGCCACGGCGTACGCCCGGGCCGCCGCCGCGGCCATCAGCACCGTCGCGCCCGAGGCCACCAGGCCGTATCCCGACAGCGCCACCGCCAACACCAGACCGGCCGCCACGGCGACCCCGGCGGCGCACAGCCCGAGGCCGACCTGCTCCGCCGGCATCGGCCGACGCCGACTGACTGGACGCACGCCCATCACCCGTCCCCCCACTGCTCCCCTGGCCCGCGCGCGGGCCCTCCCCAGGACCAGCACCCCTCGGCCAGGGTACGGGCTCGCCGACCACCCCGCCGGGTGGTTTCGGATCGACGGGCCGGACCGACGGGCCGGAGCGCCGGGAGTTCAGCTGCTGCCGGGGTCCACGTCGCCGTCGAGGTACATCCAGCGGCCACCCCGTCGCACGAACCGGCTCGCCTCGATCAGGACGTGGCGGCTGCCGTCGATCCCGCGGGAGAGCGCCCGGTAGCGCACCATCCCCTCGGTCGCTTCGGGCCCGCCGCTCTCGACGGCGAGAATCTGCAGGCCGGTCCAGGCATGCCCGGGGGTCAGCTGCAGCGACTCGGGCCGGGTCCGCGGGTGCCAGGTGCGCAGCAGGTAGTCCTCGGCGCCGATCGCGAAGGCGGTGTACCGCGACCGCATCAGGGCTTGCGCGTTTGGTGCCGGCTCGCCACCGTGCCACCGTCCGCAGCAGGCTTGGTACGTCGTCCCGGGGCTCGGGTATCCGCCGCAGGGGCAGACGTCGTCCGCCGCCGCGGGCAGCGCGCCGAACGCACCCCCCGAGCTCCGGCTCACGCCGCCGAACCCGCTGTCGCCGCCGAACCCGCTGTGCCCGCCGAACCCGCTGTGCCCGCCGAGCCCGAAGACTCCGCCGAGCCCCGTAGGGCGGGGTGCGCCGGGAACGGGACGTCGTACGCGCGCAGCGTCGCCCAGCCGCGCTCCCGCGCGGCGTACGCCCCGAGGATCCCGAGCTGGGCCACCCCATTGGTGACGCGGCCGGTCAGCACGGCGGTCACGGCGTCCTCCAGGCCGATCCACACGGTCGGCATCCCCAGTTCCTCGCCGTCGCGCTCGTGCCGCTGCTCCTGCGGCACCTCGCGCAGGTCGCGCGCGAGGAACACCCGGATGGCCTCCCCGATCCCGCCCGGGGAGGGGAACAGGTCGGTGAGCACGTGCCACGTCGCGGCGGTGAGGTCGACCTCTTCGGCGAGCTCACGCGCGGCCGCGACATGCGCCGCTTCGCCGGCCACATCGAGCAGCCCGGCGGGCAACTCCCACTCGGTGGCCTGCACCGGGTGCCGGTACTGCTTGATGAGCACCACCTCGTCGCGGCCGTCCCGGTGCCGCAAGGCGACGACACTCACCGCGCCGGGGTGCTCGATGTACTCCCGGCTGACCTCCCCCGCCTCGCCCAGGTCGACCCGGTCCTTGCGCAGGTCCCAGACCATCCCGTGATAGACCGTCTGCGCCGCCAGGATCGGTTTGGCGCGGTAGTCGTCGCCGAGCGCGTCCGGCCCGACCAGCGGGGCGGACAGGCTCACCGGTTGCCCCCGGCCGCATTCCCCAGGGTGGTCATGACCTGCGCGGTGCCGGCCTGGGCGACGATCGCCGCCACGTCGGCGGGCGTCCCGGAGTCCTCGACGCGGCGCGGCACCTCGACGAGGCGACCCTCCTGCTGGCGCGCCAGGGCGGCGCCGATCAGGCCCGCGAAGAGCGGGTGCGCCCGGTTCGGCCGGGACAGGAACTCGGGGTGGGCCTGGGTGGCCACGTAATAGGGGTGGGTGGCCGCAGGCAGCTCGACGTACTCGACCAGCCGCCCGTCCGGGCTGGTCCCGGAGAACACCAGGCCCGCCTTCTCCAGGTCGTCGCGGTAGTCGTTGTTGACCTCGTAGCGGTGGCGGTGCCGCTCGTCCGCCCGGGTGGTTCCGTACGCCGTGGCCACCACGGAGCCTTTGGTGAGCTTGGCCGGATAGGTCCCCAGCCGCATCGTGCCGCCCATGTCCCCACCGGCACCCTCGACGAAGTCCTTCTGCTCGGCCATGGTGGCGATGACCGGGGCCGGTGAGGCGGGGTCGAACTCGCTGCTGCTGGCCGCCTCGATGCCGGCGACGTTCCGCGCGAACTCGATGACCATGCACTGCAACCCCAGGCACAGCCCGAGGGTCGGGATGCCGCGCTCCCGGGCCCAGCGCAGGGCACCCAGCTTCCCCTCGATCCCCCGGATGCCGAATCCGCCGGGCACCAGTACCGCGTCCACCCCACCGAGCGCCTCCTGGGCACCGTCGGGAGTGTCGCAGTCGTCGGAGGTCACCCAGCGGATGCTCACCTTGGCGTCGTGGTGGAAACCGCCGGCGCGCAGCGCCTCGGTCACCGACAGGTAGGCGTCCGGCAGGTCGATGTACTTGCCGACCAGGGCCACCTCGACCTGCTGGGCCGGGGCGTGCACCCGGCGCAGCAGCCGGTCCCAGTCGGTCCAGTCGACATCTCGGAAGGGCAACCCCAGACGACGTACGACGTAGGCGTCCAAGCCCTCGCCGTGCAGCACCTTCGGGATGTCGTAGATGGACGGGGCGTCGGTGCAGGCGATCGTCCCGTCCTGGTCGACATCGCAGGCCAGCGCGATCTTGCGCTTGAGCCCCTCGGGGATGTCCCGGTCGGCGCGCAGCACGATGGCGTCCGGCTGCAGGCCGAGCTGGCGCATCGCCGCGACCGAGTGCTGGGTGGGCTTGGTCTTGAGCTCCCCGCTCGGGGCGAGATAGGGCACGAGGCTGACGTGCAGGAAGAAGCAGTTGTCCCGGCCCAGGTCATGGCGCACCTGGCGGGCCGCCTCCAGGAAGGGCAGCGACTCGATGTCGCCGACGGTGCCGCCGATCTCGGTGATGATGACCTGCGGCGGGGTGGGCGAATTCGCCTGCTCGCGCATCCGCTCCTTGATCTCGTTGGTGATGTGCGGGATGACCTGGACGGTGTCGCCCAGGTATTCGCCGCGCCGCTCCTTGGCGATGACCCGGCTGTAGATCTGCCCCGTCGTCACGTTGGCCGCCTGGGAGAGGGGCACGTCGAGGAAGCGCTCGTAGTGCCCGATGTCCAGATCGGTCTCGGCGCCGTCGTCGGTGACGAAGACCTCGCCGTGCTGGAAGGGATTCATGGTGCCGGGATCCACGTTCAGATAGGGATCCAGCTTCTGCATGGTGACGCGGAGGCCGCGTTGCCGAAGAAGGAAGCCGAGGCTGGACGCCGTCAGGCCCTTGCCGAGCGATGAGGCTACGCCTCCGGTCACGAAAATGTGCTTCGTCTGCGCCACGGACCGCCAGTCTACGTGACGGTTCGAAGCCCGTCCGCCAGCCCCTCGCCGAACCGGCCCCGCTCGGCGTGTCGGGCCGATGCAGCCGGCCCGCTCGGTTCAGCCGGCCCGGTTCAGCTGCCGGCCCGGGACCTGGCCTGGGTCCGCAGTTCGCGGGCGTGCTCGATGGCCACTTCACTGTGCGCCCCGGCCATCATCCGGGCCAGCTCGACGAGTCGCTCATGGTCGTCCAGGACCGTCACGCCGCTGGCGGTGACGTGGCCGTCGCTGCTCTTGTCGATCAGCAGGTGCCGATCGGCATAGGCGGCCACCTGCGGCACGTGGGTCACCACCAGGACCTGAGCGCGGGTGGCCAGCCGGGCCAGGCGCGCCCCGACGTCCAGGGCGGCCCGGCCGCCGACGCCGGCGTCGACCTCATCGAAGACGAAGGTCGGAACATCGCCGGCGGCACCCCCGGTGACGACCTCGAGCGCGAGCATCACCCGCGACAGCTCCCCGCCGCTGGCCGCCTTGGCGACGCTGCGGGCCGGGGCTCCCGGATTGGCCGCGAGCCGGATCTCCACGGCGTCGATCCCATGCGGGCCGAACCGCACCCGCGTCCCGTCGGGCAGCGGCAGTCCGTCCGGATCCTGCTCGCGGTCGACGGCGACCTCGATCCGGGCTCGCCCCATCGCCAGGTGGGCCAGCTCCGCGGTCACGGCCTTGGCCAATCGCCCGGCCGCCTTCTCCCGCGCCCGACTCAACACCGTCGCGGCCGCCACCAGCTCGCCCTGCACGCGCACGGCCTGGGCCCGCAACGCGATGACGCGGTCGTGGGCCCCCTCCAATTCGTCCAGGCGCGCGGCGGCCCGCTGCCCCCAGTCGAGCACCGCATCGATCGTGTCCCCGTAGCTGCGCGTCAGCCGGGTCAGTTCGGCGCGGCGTTCCTGCACCACGGCCAGCCGGGCCGGATCGCTGTCGATCCGGTCCAGATAGGCCGCCAGGTCCGCCCCGAGATCCCCCGCGAGATAGGCCAGTTCGGCGGCTCGGCGGCCGAGGTCGGCCAGCTCGGCGTCGTGGTCCGCCGATCCGCTCAGCGCCCCGCGGGCTGCGGTCAGCAACCCCGCCGCTCCCCCGACCGAACCCGGCTCGTCGGTGCCCAGCAGCGCGTCGTGCGCGGCTCCCGCCGCCGCGCGCAGCGCGTCGCTGTGCGAGAGCCGCTCGTCCTCGGCGCGCAGGTCCTCATCCTCCCCGGGGCGGGGATCGACCCGTTCGAGTTCCGTCAGTCCGCCCCGCAGCACCTCGATCTCGACGGCCCGGTCGCGGGCCAGCTCGGTGGTACGCCGCAGCTCCGCCTGCACCTGCGCCAACGCGCGATAGGCGGACTCGTACGCCGCGGCCGCCGTGGCGAGCGCCGCGCCGCCGTACCCGTCGAGCACGACCCGGTGCTGTTCCGGTTGCCGCAGCCGCCACTGGTCCGCCTGCCCGTGGACGGCGACGAGCAGCTCGCCGAGCTCAGCCAGCACCCCGATCGGAGCCTGCCGCCCGCCCACGTGGGCTCGGCTGCGCCCCTGCTCGGAGACCGTCCGGACCAGGATCAGCTCCGGGGAGTCATCGGCGCCGGCCTCGACGGCGCGGTCCCGGGCCGGATGATCCGGCGGCAGCTCGACGATCCCCTCGACGAGCGCCTGACGCGCCCCGTGGCGGATCATCCCTGCGTCGCCGCGGGCGCCGAACAGCAGACCCAGGCCGGAGATGATCATCGTCTTCCCCGCGCCGGTCTCGCCGGTCAGGACATTGAGCCCCTCGGACAGCTCCAGCACGGCGTCGTCGATCACGCCCAGTCCCTGGATCCGGATCTGGCGCAGCATGACCTCAGGGTAGGCGGCGATCCCGACAACGCTGGTGCCCCCGGGTCGGGACACCCCGCGCCGTGCCGTGCTCGCCCGATTCCCGGCAGAGAGCTACCAGAGCTGACCGACCCGGCCGTCGAGGTCAGGTGTGCCGGTCGGGCGGACCGGCTCGAGACCGTCCTGCGCCGACCTGTCCCCGACCGTGGTCGCCTCCGCGACAGGGCTGCCGCGCCAGCCGTGCACGGGCAGGGCGAACTTGTTCACCAGGCGATCGGTGAACGCCTCGGAGGCGAGTTGCGCCAGCAGCACGGGGGTCGCGCTGCGCGTCACCTCGATCCGCGCCGAACCCGGCAGGTCCAGCGGGCGTTGCCCATCGCACCACATCACGCCGCGGCCCTCGGTACCGGCCACCAACTCCACCGCGATCCGCGAGTCCGGGCTGACCACCACCGGCCGGGCGAACAGCGCGTGCGCCGAGATGGGGACCAGCAGGAGGGCCTCGACGTCGGGCCAGACGACGGGCCCACCGGCGGAGAACGCGTACGCCGTGCTGCCGGTCGGGGTCGCCACGATGACCCCGTCACCGGCCCAACTCGACAGCGGACGCCCGTCGATCTCGAGAATCAGCTCCAGCATGCGCTCCCGCGAGGCCTTCTCGACCGTCACCTCGTTGAGCGCCCAGCGGCGGGCGATCTCCACCCCACCATCGCGGGCCACCACGTCGAGGGCGACCCGCTCCTGCACGGCGTAGTCGGCGTCGAGGATCTGCTGTGCGGTGTCCCCCAGCTCGTCCTGCTCCGCCTGGGCGAGGAAGCCGACGTGGCCGAAGTTCACCCCCAGGACCGGCACCCCCGAGCCGCGCACCATGTCGGCGGCCCGCAGGATCGTCCCGTCGCCACCCAGCACGCAGACGACCTCGGCGCCGTCCGCGGGACGATCCGGATCGGCGGCGACGACGCCGCGCACGTCGCCGGCCTCCAGGGCCTCGATGTCCTCCGGCAGCATCGCCACGTGCAGGCCGGCCCGTCCGAAGAGCACCGCCAGATCCCGGGTGTGCCGTCGCAGCGCGGCCCGAGTGGCGTTCGTGACGAGCAGGATCCTGCGGGTCATCATCGTCCTTCAAAGGTTCGTACGGCGTCCGCGGCGGCCGCCTCGTCGTCGGTCAGGGCGAGATCCGCTCGCCTCGTGACCCACCCTAGGTACTCGTGGTTGCCCGTGCTGCCGGGCACGCCCGTCGGGACAACCGCGCGGGGAGCCAGGCCGGCCGCGCGGCAGGCCGCCAGTACGCCGGCGACGGCCGACACCCGATCGGCCGGATTCTTGACGACCCCATTCTTGCCCAGCCGTCCGCGGCCCACCTCGAATTGCGGTTTCACGAGCAGCACGGCCTGGCCGTCTGGGCCGATCTGCGCGGCGATCTCCGGCACGACCAGCCGCAACGAGATGAAGCTGAGGTCGGCGACGACGGCGTCGAAGGGGCCGCCCAGCGCGGTCGCCTCGACGCCCCTGATCGAGACCCCGCTGACCTCCTCCACCCGCGGATCGGCGCGCAGCGTCGGCGCCAGCTGATCGTGACCCACATCGAGTGCGACCACCCGGGCCGCGCCCCGCTCCAGCATCACCTGGGTGAATCCGCCCGTGCAGGCCCCGACGTCGAGACAGTGCCGGCCCGCGACCGTCCACGGGGCCGGGTCCACCGCGCCGAAGACCTCGAAGGCCACCAGCAGCTTGTGGGCGGCGCGGCCCACCCAGCCGGCCGGCCTGTGGGTGAGTTCGAGGCGGGTATCAGCGTCGACCAGCTGCGCCGGCCGGTGGGCCAGCAGGCCGTCCACGAGCACCGCCCCGGCCCGGATCAGCTCGGTCGCGGCCCCGCGCGATCGCGCCAGCCCTCGAGCCACCAGCGCGGCATCGAGCCGCTGCCGCGTCATGCCTCCCCGGACAGGCGGTCCCGCAACGTCTCGTGCAGCTCGCCGGCTCGGGCGATGTGGCCGTCGAAGTCGTCGGGGTCGGTGGCCAGGAGAGCGTCCAACCGCTCGTCGATGTCGGCGTGCGACGGCGGCGTCTCGGGATCTCCAGCGGGGCGACCCGCCCCGGGCAGGTCCGCGGGCGTCGCGGCAAAGGGGTTAGTCATGACGTTGTCCCCCGGCTCGCCCCGCCGATTGCGCCGGCGCTGTCGACAGGCCTTGCGTCGGCGCTGTCGGCAGCCGCGCCGACGGCCCGATCGACGGCCTCGCGGGGCGGGGCCGCCCCGGCATCGGCGGCGGCCCAGCAGGCGGCCACCAGGGCCCGGGCCCGCTCGATCGCCGATCCCGCCGCGGCGATGCCCACCTGGCCCCCGGCGACTCGGACCTCCGCGGGGCCACAGCGGCCCAGCCACGCGTGGCCGTCGGCGTCGATCGTCGCCGCGACGTACGGCTCGGCCAACCCCCGCAGATCCTCGCAGAGGAAGGTGGGTCGCTGGATCGGTGGGGCCATGGCGACATCCGCCACGCTGTTCACTCCCGTCAGCACCATCAGCGCCGGGATCCCCGCCCGGTTGGCGCCCTCGATGTCGGTGTCCAGGCGGTCGCCGATGGCCAGGGTCTGCCCGGGGTGAAGATCGAGCGCGGCGGCGCTGAGTTCGTACAGGGGCGTGTGCGGCTTTCCGACCACCACCGGGTCGACGGTGACGGCCACCCGGACCACCTGGACCAGCGACCCGTTTCCGGGGGCAATCCCCCGGGCCGTGGGCAGGGTCAGGTCGCCGTTGGAGGCCACCCAGAGCGCACCGCCGTTGACGACGTGGGCGATCTCGGCGAGGTCGGTCCACGCCACCTCGGGGCCGTAGCTCTGCAGCACCCCGGCCACCGCGGCGCCGCCGGCAGATTCGGCGGTCGTCACCCGAGTCAGACCCGCTTCGGCCAGGGCATACGCCACCCCGGGCCCACCCACCCCGAGGATGGGAGCACCGACCCCCAACCGGTCGCGCAGCAACGCGGCAGCGGCCTGGGCACTGGTCAGGACCGAACGCGCCGAGACCGTCAGCCCCAGTTCGGTCAAGTGCGCCGCGACATCCTGGGGGGTCCGGGAGCCGTTGTTCGTGGCGTAGACGAGGTCGACGCCACCGGCCCGGACGCGCTCCAGGGCTGCTACCGCATGGGGTATTGCGTGCGGGCCGCGATAGACCACCCCGTCCAGGTCGCACACGATGCCGCGGAAGCCCTCGAACGACACGGCACTCATCCCTGCTCGCCCTCCCCGTGCTCGACGGGTTCGCGCGGCCCAGCGTCGTCAGGCAGGCTCTGATCGGCGTCGACAGGTTCGCCCGGGTCGGTGGCGACCGAATCGGCTGGATCGGCCTCCGGCGCGGCCTCGTCGCCGCCGCCGAGATCCACGAAGACGACACCGTCGAGCTCGTCGAGTCGCTCCGCGGCATCGGTCTCGACGTCGGAGTCGGCGTCGGCCGCCTCGGCGAACCAGGCGCGGGCCAGGTCCCGGTCGCCGCGCTCCAACAGCGCGGCGGCGTAGGCGTAGAACAGTCGCGCCGACCAGGGGTCGCGCCGATTCGGATTGAGTTCCGGAGTCTCCAGAAGTACCACCGCGGCGTCGAGGTCGCCCATGTCTCGCCTGATCCCCGAGCACACGATGAGCAGTTCGATCCGCTCGGCCCGGCCGAGCGTGCGCGCCTCGGGTGATCCGGCCAACTCCAAGGCCCGTTCGGGGCGACCCAGCCCCCGCTCGCAGTCCACCATCAACGGGAGAAGATGCTGACTCCCGGACAGTCTGCGTGCCGTGCGGAACTCGCTCAACGCCAACTGATAGTCGGCCTCGCGGTAGGCCACCAGGCCACGCGTCTCGCGGACCGCGGCAACCCGCCCGGCACGGCGCACGGCGGTCTCCGCGTGCGCCCGCGCGGCGACCACGTCCGCGTCGAGCAGGCGGGCCACCATCACCAGATGCTGACCGACGCCCTTGGCGTTGTCCTTGCTGAGAGTGCGCAGTTCGTTCTTCACCGCGCGGTCGATCTCAAACCCCGTCACGTCCTCGTCAATGGCAGGCTCCGGCTTGCGCTCCTGCTTCGGCGCAAGCCGCGGACCGCCCCGCATCGCCACGCCATCGCGGCCTTGCTCGCCTCGACCGTCCCTGGCCTGTCCGGGACCGCCGCGCCCCGGCCGGCCGCGCCCCGAACTGCCCCGCCCCGGGCCCCCGCGGCCATCGGACCGGCCACCGGTCCGGTCACCGGACCCCCCATCGAACCGGCTACCGGACCGGCCGCTCGTCCGGCCCCCGCGATCCGCGCCGCCGTCATCCGCCCTGCTCGGGCCGCGTCCGGCGCGCCTCTCGCCGTCCGGGCGCTCACCGCCCTGCGTCACACCCTCAGCACGGCGCTCGCCCTGCGCCGGTCCACGCCACCCGGCATCGCGGCCGCCCCGCCCGTCGGTGCCCTCGCCGCGTCGCTCGCCACCGGGGTCTCGCCATTCGCTGCGTGGGCCACGACCTTCATTGCCTGCGCCTCGACCCTCACCGCGCGGGCCCCGCCCTTCACTGCCTGCGCCTCGCCCCTCACGGCGCGGGCCTCCACCTGCACCGGAGTCGCCCCCCGCACGCGCCCCACTGCGACCGAATCTCTGCCCCCGCGGTGCGCCGCGGCCGCGACCATCTGAGCCATCGGCTCCCCGACCATCCGAGCCACCGGCTCCGTTTCGCCCGCCACGTCGCCCGGACGGTCGGCCTCGGCCCGCGTCGGCGCGCCGACCTTCAACGCGATCGCTGGATTCGGGCCCCGGCTGCCCGGACGAATCGCCCCCGTGCTCGGGTGTCAGCGGTCGTTCCGTCGCGCTAGAAGAAGGTGCGGTGGGGCTGTCTCCCGAGGCCAGCGTCGGCCCGGGACCGCCGGTCCCGGACTCCTGGGGGCCCGCGGTCCCGGATTCGCTGGAGCCCGAGGACTCCGGTCGATGGCCTTGCGTCGTCCCCGACTCCACGCGCGACCACCGCGACTCGTCGTGGGCAGGACCGTCTCCGGTCACCGGCTCTCCCCTTTGCTCAGCTCGTCAGTCGGCACTGATCGTGGTTCCCTACCGGTCACCGCATCCGACCCGGTCCACCTTAGCGAACAGCAGGTCCGGCGGGCCGAGCCGCCCAGAATGCTCCCGGCACGGGCACACCGGAACCGGAACTCGCCCCATGGCAGCCCCTTGGCAGCCCCTTGGCGCGGTGCCAAATGCATGAAGGGGCTCTACCCTCACGGGTAGAGCCCCTTCACCTTTCAATGATTGTCCGGCGGCGTCCTACTCTCCCACACCGTCACCAGTGCAGTACCATCGGCGCTGTCAGGCTTAGCTTCCGGGTTCGGA